>UMKV01023967.1_pt1 | contig 51384 bp, 49 predicted proteins | sample 1966381 | NCBI WGS metagenome assembly UMKV01 (sample SAMEA4836182, study PRJEB28245) | human gut metagenome | biome: gut microbiome; material: fecal sample | place: Denmark | collected 2008
AGCTTTTCCGGGCAGGAGCCGGAACAGGCAGAAAAATAAGAACACAGGTTGGAAGGAGAGAATCATTATGAAAAGAAAATTTTTGGCACTTACCCTGGCGGTATCAATGATCGCAGGACTTGGCGCCAGTGCGATGGCGGCGGAGCATACGGGAGCCCATGGCACGAAAGATAGTGCAGCAGTCGGCGAGCAGAAAGTGATGGAGACAGAGGAAGACAATACCGTTAATTACAGGGGCAGCACACAATTCTACATCAACGTAGACAAGGATGGTACAGACGGTCCGATAGATATTCCGGATCCGGAGGACGTACCGGGCGCCGGCGGCATCTGCCACTATGAGATCGGATGGAAGATACAACGTGAAACGAATGTATCTGTAACGGTTCCGCTGTATGTTTGTATGTACGGCTACGGCGGCAACGGCAAGGTAGTCGCTCCGACCGGAAATGCATATCATATGGAAAATGAAAGCTACTATACGGATAAACGTACAGTAGATTACATTTATGCCTGCTATACGGTGCAGAACATTCTGAGCGAAGCACAGTGGAATGCAGCTGAATACGAAGGAAAAGCAGATACCTATGATGAATATATCGCGGGATTGAATGGTTTAGGCGGAGCGCTTGCAGCTCTTAAGGCGGAATCAAAGGAGACAAGCGGCGAGTACGGGTATATCAACAAGAAAGCGTCGGATGATGCGGACGATAATTATATGATTTACAGACTCTCTGACTGCGATCTTCATACTGATACGAAAACAGAAAAATGTGTTACGGACTATTTCTACAGAGATACTAAGAATCAGGTAGAGAGCGTAGAAGTGAACGGAGAAACAATTACGAAGGCTACAGTACAGTATGCGGACGGCGGTAAGGCAAACAATGCTCCGCTCCAGATCAACGTGCCGACGATTAAAGTAGAGGCGTATACCTGGGCTATCCAGCCGACTTCTGCTACAAAAGACCTGAAGGCCGGCGAGATCGCAATGACAGTGAACGGACTTGACCTGAACAAGGTATATACGTCCACCATGACATCGGTGTCCGCTGCAGGCGGCGTGGAAGAGCAGACGCTGGATATTAAGGATCTGAACTGGTTTATCGCGGCTCCAAAAGATGGTAATGCGGGAACATTAGATCTTCCGGTATATGCGGCGATCGCAGGAGGCAGCGTGAACGAGGAAGGCTGCGTTCCGGTAGTACGCGTAACCTATACGGTAGCTCCGGCTCTTGATCGTATGGAGACCGGAAATTATGTGACGGTTGAGTAGTCGCGAAGTGATTAAAATACCCTAAACGTGGCGGCGTATGATTTATGCCAGGGCTGGAAGAACTCCTGCGCTTCCAGCCACCGCATAAGCTATACAGATGGAAGAAGGAAAGAGACGGATGATGACAGAAATGAACAACGATCAGGACAAAAAAAGTAAAACGGGCGGCCGGAAGCTGACGGCGGTGCTTGTAATCGTAATCGTGGCGCTTGCGGCGGCGCTGATACTGGTCTGGATGAAGCTGCGGCCGCAGGAGGAGCCTGCGTATGAGCGGGAGGCAGCGGCGAAGCTGGGGCAGCTTGAGGGCAAGAGCGAGGAGGAGATACAGGCGGAGCTGGATCGCGTCGTGACGGAGGGAATGTTTCACATTGCGATCAATTCCGATCCGGTATTTGAGGATGGCGCTTCGGAGGGAAATCTGGAGATTGAAAATGTGCCTGCAAACCTGTATCTGATGCGGGTGGAGATCACGCGGCAGGATACGGGGGAGTTAATCTACTCCACAAAATATATTGAGCCGAATAACCATATCCAGAACGCGAGGCTGGATGTGGATCTGGAGGCTGGGGATTATCCGGCGAATGTAGTATTTTACGCCTACAGTATACAGACGCAGGAAGAGATCGGCAGCGCAGGCTGCGAGATCACCATTCATGTGAAGAATTAAGGAACCGGAAGGAATGAAACAGGGTATGCAGGGAAAAGACAAAAAACAGAAATTTTCGATCATCGTGATCATTGTCATGCTGCTGATCATTATCGCACTGCTCGTTCAGCATTATCTGTTGACGGGAAAGCCGGATGATCATCTGGAGGACGCCGTTAAGGCGAAGCTGGGGCAGCTTGAGGGCAAGAGCGAGGAGGAGATACAGGCAGAGCTGGACCGGGTGATCGAGGAGGGGATGTTCCATATTGCAATCAACACGAATCCCGTATTTGAAGACGGGAGCGCAGAGGGAAATCTCGAGATTGAGAATGTGCCGAACAACCGCTACGCTATGCTCGTGCGTATCGTGCGCAGCGACACAGGGGAGCAGATCTATGATTCCGGGCTGATCGATCCGAATTATCATATCCAGGAGGACTCGCTCAGCGTGGATCTGCCAGCCGGGGATTATCCGGCGGCGGCTACCTTCTACGCATACGATATGGAGACGGAGGAGGAGATCGGCAGTGCAGGCTGCGAGATCACGATCACCGTATTAAACTGAAACGCACAGACTATTGCGCGTCCGGCGCGCAGAAAGCGGGTATCCGCATGAGCCGGGCGCGCTTGCAGAAAAAGGATACAGGGGGTATGGGAAAATGAAAAAGAAAATGAAAAACAGAATATGCGGCTTAGCGGCGACAGCGTTTTGTCTGGCAGCTTCCTGCTGCGCTTTGCCGGTACTGGCATCCGGTGAGGTGCCGTCTTACGTTGAGATCCCGGAAAAAGGGTCCTACACGATCGGCGGAGAAAATAAGTCGGAGGATGTGGATGGCAGCGGACGGCTGTGGACAGACTTTTATCTGTATGTGGAAAACCCGGAGAAGGACAAAGTGGAAACTCCCGGAAAGCAAACTCCCGGAAAGCTTCCGAAGACCGGAGATTACGGGATGGATAAAAATGTGCTCCTTCTGGCGGCGCTGATTTTCGGCTCCGGCTATCTTGCATGTGAGTATTATGAGAAAAAGAAAGCATAGCCCTGTCCGCTTGCTGAAGCTTCTGCTTGCGTGCGGCTTCGTGCTGACAGTTGTCTGGGCGGCGCAGCTGTACCGTCAGGAATATCGGGAAGAGAAAAAGAACGCTTCGCTGTCAGAGATTCATGTGGATGCCGGAGCGGGGAGGGAACACGATCCTGTTTATACCGGCAGCAAAACGGATGGCGCGGCGCGGCAGATTTCTGCCGCCTACCGGGAGCTGTCCGGTCTGAATGAGGATTACCTGGGCTGGCTGAAGGTGTACGGCACGCAGATCGACCTGCCGGTGGTGCTCGGAGCGGATAATGAATACTATCTGAACCATGATTTTTACGGAGAAGAGAGCAGCTGCGGGACATTGTTTGCCGACTGTCTGACACAGCAGGAGGACGAAACGGGGATGGCGGATGGAAATCTGCTGATCTACGGGCATCATATGCGAAACGGTAGCATGTTCGGAGAACTGACTTCCTTTTGTGAGGAAGATTTTTTTAAAAAACACAGTCTGGTGCGCTGGGAGGGAAAATACGGCGTGCGCTATTACCGGATTTTTGCAGCGCTCGTAATTCCCGGTTATGAGGACGCGCCGGATTACTTTCCAATCCGGGAATACCTTGATAAGCCGGACGACGGAAAGCAGAGCAGGCTGCTAAAGGAGCTCCGGGAACGGGCTTTTATATGGCGTGAGACCTCCTTCCGGGAGGAGGAACGCTTTCTGTTTTTAATGACCTGCGATTACACGCGGGAGGATGGAAGGCTGCTGCTGTGCGCCCGCTGTATAGCGGGCGAGTAAAATTTTCACTGCGCGGTGCAGCTTTCTCCCATCCTGCTGGCGGAAAACTAACTGTTTTCTATGATATCCCGGATATTCTGCATTTTCAGATCAAGCTGCGCGCTCATCTGCGCGCATTCCGAAAGCTCTGCGGATGTAAGCGCAGTCAGCTCCTCGGAGAGATTTTTCTTATAACGGAGCTTGTGCTCCAGGTTTGCCCAGAACTCCATGGCGATCGTCCGGAGCTGCACCTCCACCTTCATCAGCCGTTTTTCGTTTTCAAGGAAAATGGGAATTTCAATGATGAGGTGGAGACTGCGGTAGCCGTTTTCCTTGGGGTGTGCAATATAGTCTTTTTTCTTGATCAGCCGGATGTCGTCCTGTTTGAGAAGGCAGTCCGCGAGCATATAGATATCGTCCACAAAGGAGCAGATGACCCGGATTCCGGCGATATCGTGTATCTCATCCAGTGAGGCAAGACAGAGGGGAAGATTTCGCCGGATCAGCTTTTCGCGGATGCTTTCCGGGGATTTTATCCTTGTCTTAATCGTCTCGATAGGGTTGCGCTCGTGGTTCACCGAAAAACGCTCGTTTAACACCTTAAATTTCGTTTCGACCTCTAATATCGCACACTGATAGCATGACATCAGAGACTTTACTTCTTCAAAGGTTTCTATTGCTTTTGACATAGAGCCTTCGTCAAACAGGCCGGAGAGCTGCTGCGCCATAGAAGAGGAGTCATTGCCCGGCTGAAGTATAGTTCCAACCATCGAAGTTGTTAATATTTTTGTATCCATACTGATTACCTCACTATTTATTTGATATATTAAAAAATGGTTCCGTTCCTTTTTGAAACATATTGTATTATATTGACGCTGGAAAATCAATGCAAAAAGGAATATGCAGAAAGTCGGCTGAGATTATGTTATATGAATACATTTTCTGGGTGGACTTTTTGTTATTCCGCTGGAAGTGAAGGCAGAGGAAAACCTGAACGCTAAGAGCCTGAAGAATTTTGTGTCTGCAAGCAAACTTCCTTATGGGGTCAGGACGTCCATGTCTGACTATCGGGAACAAGAGAAATTAATCAATATACCGCTTTATGCAATTTCATCACTTTGGGCTGTCTGTGACAGGCGCTGAGACAAAAAGAGATTTTTGAAAATCCCCTCACGGTTCGCTCTGCTGCTTCGGCAGACGGACCGTGAAGGTGGTTCTTCCGTTCTCACTTCTGACTGAAATTTCCCCGCTGTGCAGCTCCACCACTTTTTTCACAATCGCAAGACCGATACCGTTCCCCTCCGAGGAGTGCGATTCGTCCGCCTGATAAAATTTGTTGAAGATCCGGTTGAGGCTTTCCTCCGGGATTTCTGTGCCGCGGTTGGAGACCGAGACAAAAAGGTCATCTGCTTTTTCTGTGATGTGAAAGGAAATCAGATTGCCCGGCTCTGAAAACTTCACGGCATTATCAATGAGATTTACCCATATTTGTTTTAAAAGCTCTTCGTTCGCTTCTATCGTATATTCCTGGAAATCGAGGTCCGGTTCAAGATCCTTTGCCGTCCATTTTTCTGCGAGCAGAAGAACGGTCGAGCGTATCTGCTCCGATAAATTATAAGATGTAACATTTGTAAGGATCGTCTGGTTTTCCACTTTTGTCAGATTTAACATATTGGTCGCCATTTCGGAAAGGCGCAGCGCCTCCTCCTCGATGACGGCGAGATACTCCTCTTTTTGCGCCTCCGAAAGATTTCCGCGCCTCAGAAGCTTTGCAAAACCGGCGATGGAGACGATCGGCGTCTTAAATTCATGCGAAAAATTGTTGATAAAATCGCCGCGCAGCATTTCGGTGTGCTCCAACTCCTCCGCCGCCGAATTAAAGCTCTTTTCAATCTCCCGGAAAACAAAATGCCTGGATATGGGGCGTGAAAAATGAATCCGGGTGTGGAAATCTCCGCTTGCCAGCCGGTTGAGCTGATTGATGAGCTGATAAAACGGACGCAGGGAAATCCTTCCGGTCAGCAGGGTAAACAGGACGCCAATAAGGGTGCTGGTTATCGGAAGCAGCAGGAACATAGTGCCGGCTTCCGGGCGTCCGCCGACGGTTTTGATGATGCCGAGCCGAATCATGACGTACACGAGCAGACCGGCAAGGAATCCGGCGACGGCTATAATGATAAATACAAACAGGGAGACCAGTACAGTGAGAGCAAGGCGCCTTCTGCGCTCTTCTTTTTTCATACCTTTTTCACCGCCTTATATCCAAGACCGCGCACGGACTTTATTTCAAATTCTTCCCATCCCTCAAAACGCCGGCGGAGCCTGCCGACATGGACGGTCACCGTCTCCCAGCCCGTCTCACTGTCCGATCCCCATATTTCGTCCATGAGCTGAATGCGCGTGAAAATCTGTCCCGGATAGGAGAGCAGCTTGTACAGCAGCAGAAATTCCTTCTGGGGAAGCACCTGCGTTTCGCCTTTTCTGGACACCGTAAAAGAATTGTAATCCAGCGTCACGTCGCCGATCACAATTTTCTGCTCGCTGACGATCTGTGCCCGGCGCAGCAGCGCTTTGATGCGCAGCAGCATTTTTTCCTCGTCGATGGGTTTGGTGATATAGTCGTCGGTTCCCACAAGAAAGCCCTGCTTTTCATCTGCAGCATCCTGCTTTGCCGTTACCATAAGGATGGGGAGCGCATCGTTCGTCTCCCGGATAGTCTTTGTAAATTCGTAGCCGTCCATCTTAGGCATCATAATATCCAGCACAACAAGATCAATATGTTCTCTGTCCAGCACGTCGAGCGCCTCTTCGCCGTTATTTGCGGTCGTTACCGTGTATCCCGCTTCTTCCAGAATCGCCCGCAGCAGCATCCGGGTGTGCTTATCATCATCAACCACAAGAATATGAAACATGGATATCCTCCTAAATAATTTCCGTTTTTTTTATATTTATTTTAGACCTTTTACGGCAGAATCGCAACCGGAGTTTCGTTTCAGTTTAGAAAAGTGGATTAAAACAGATATTGTTCAAATGGTTTACAGCAATCTCCGCAAATCTATTTAAAATCTGATTCGCGGATGGGATTTGACCACACATTTTAATAAGTAAATTATCCACAGGGAAAGGAGAAGCATATATGCTGGAGCTTAAAAACATAAAGAAAGATTATCCGGCGGGCAACGAAACGGTCCATGCGCTGAAGGGAATCAGCCTGCAGTTCCGGGAAAACGAATTTGTCTCAATTCTGGGTCCCTCCGGATGCGGCAAAACCACGATGCTGAATATCATCGGCGGACTGGATAAGTACACAGACGGCGACCTCATCATTAACGGGAGGTCTACAAAGAGCTATAAGGACCGCGACTGGGATACCTACCGGAACCATTCCATCGGCTTTGTATTCCAGAGCTACAATCTGATTCCGCACCAGACGGTGCTGCAGAACGTGGAGCTGGCGCTGACGCTTTCCGGCGTGTCGAAATCCGAGCGCAGGGAGCGTGCGAAAAAGGCGCTGGAGGAGGTCGGACTGGGAAACCAGCTCCGCAAAAAGCCCTCCGAGATGTCCGGCGGTCAGATGCAGCGTGTGGCAATCGCCCGTGCGCTGGTAAACAATCCCGACATCATTCTGGCGGATGAGCCGACCGGTGCGCTGGATACGGAAACGAGCGTGCAGGTCATGGAGATTCTGAAAAAGGTAGCGTCCGACCGCCTGGTCATCATGGTCACACATAATCCCGAGCTTGCCGAGCGCTATTCCACCAGAATCATCCGTATGCTGGACGGAAATATTACCGACGATTCCGCGCCGCTGACGAAGGAAGAGGTTGCCGCGGAGATGAAAAAGCAGGCGGAAAAAACGGAAGCCGGAAAACTGAAAAAGCACAAAAAGCCGTCCATGTCGATGAGGACTGCGTTCGGGCTTTCACTGAAAAATCTTTTCACGAAAAAGGGGCGTACCATGCTGACCTCTTTTGCGGGCAGCATCGGTATCATCGGAATTGCCCTGATTTATGCTGTATCGCAGGGCATGACGACGTACATCGATGCTTTGCAGGAAGATACGCTTTCCTCCTACCCGCTGACGATCGAGGCGCAGCATCTGGATACCGGCAGCCTGCTGGAAACCTTTATAGGAAGCGCAACTTCCGGAGGCGAGCACGAAAACGACGCTGTCTATGAGAAGGGTATGCTCTACAAAATGATAAATTCCCTAAACACGATGGAGACAGATGAAAACGATCTGAAGGCTTTCAAAGAGTACATCGAGACGGAACGCGCGAAGGGAGACGACGGCAGCGGGGATGGCGAAACCAGCCTGGCGGAGGCTTTGAGCGGCGTACAGTACACATATGATATGGATATGCAGATTTACACTGAGAGCGTGGACGGCACGATTATCCAGTCGGATACGCAGGAGCTTCTGCAGGAACTGATGCTGGAATACTTCGGGCTGGATATGTCGTCTATGACGAGCCTTGGCGATTCCTACGGAATGTCTGATATGATGGAATCTATGTCCGGCATGTCAGGTATGTCCGGTACCTCCGCTGTTTTGTGGCAGGAAATGCTGCCGGGCAACGACGGCGAGCTGATAAGCCCGCTGCTGGAAAAGCAGTACGACGTGATTTACGGCTCCTGGCCGTCGGCGTACAACGAGGTCGTCCTGGTGGTGGATGAAAATAATGAGATTGACGATATGACGCTTTATGCGCTGGGGCTGAAGTCGAAGGATGAAATTGACGAGCTGGCGCAGGCGGCAATTGACCAGACCGGGATAGCGGAACCGGAGGAAAAATGGACCTACGAGGATATCTGTAATATGGAATTCCGCACCATTTTTGCATCCGACTGCTACACCTACGACGAGCAGACCGGGCTTTACACCGACCTGCGGGACAGCCAGGCAGGCATGAAGTATCTCTACGACAACGGCGTGCCGCTGAAGGTATCCGGTATTATCCGCCCGAATGAGGATTCTGTTTCCAGTATGCTGAGCGGAACCATTGGTTATACCAGCGCACTGACAGAATATGTGATTGAAAATTCCAAAGGTTCTGAGGCGGTCAATGCGCAGCTTGCAGACCCGTCCACCGACATCTTCACCGGGCTTCCGTTCAGCGAGAACACCGGAAACCTTACAGATGAGGAGAAGGCGCAGGAATTTGAGGATTATATCGCGCAGCTCGGCGAGGAAGAAAAAGCCGGCGCGTATGTGGAAATGATGAGCATCCCGTCTGAGGAAGAGCTGAATGACATGGTCGGGCAGGCTGTCGGTTCAAAAACACGGGCGGATATAGAAAGTGATATGACGCAGGCGCTTGTCCAGCAGATGGGCATGGCGGAAAGCGAGGTGGCGGACTATCTCGCGGAGATGTCTGACGAGGATCTTAACGACCTCTACACGCAGATGGTGGAGGAACAGGTAAAGGCACAGTACGCGCAGCAGGTGTCCGAAGAGCTTGGCAGTATGGACACGGCGCAGCTTGCGGCAGCGCTGGAGGCGGCTATGCCGGAGTATTCCACGGAGCAGCTTGCCGTATATCACGACGAGATACTGGAATTTTCCGATTCTTCTTATGAGAACAACCTGCGCGAGCTGGGTGTCGTCGATATTGACAGCCCGTCGTCCATCAACCTCTATGCGTCGACCTTTGAAAACAAAGACGTGATCGAGGAGGCGATTGACGCTTACAACGAAGGCGCCGACGAGCTGGAGCAGATTACGTACACGGATTACGTTGGTCTGATGATGTCCTCCGTGACGGCGATTATCAACGCGATTACCTATGTACTGATTGCATTTGTGGCAATATCACTGATTGTTTCTTCGATTATGATTGGTGTGATCACGCTGATTTCTGTACAGGAAAGAACGAAGGAAATCGGTATCCTGCGCGCGATTGGCGCTTCGAAGAAGAATGTGTCTCATATGTTTAATGCGGAAACTGTTATTATCGGCTTTGCGTCCGGCACACTGGGCGTGATTATAACCGACTTGCTGTGTATCCCGATAAATGAGCTTCTGCATCATTTGACAGGCATCAATAACCTGAACGCGTATCTGCCGTGGCAGGCGGCTCTGATACTGATCGGCATCAGCGTTCTGCTGACACTGATTTCCGGTATCATCCCGTCCAGAAGCGCGGCGAAGAAGGATCCGGTGGTGGCTCTCCGCAGCGAGTAAAACGGATTTTGAACAGATTTTTGCAGATAACAGGGCAGCCTGGCTGAACTGTTACGGTTCCTGGGCAGGCTTTCGCGCAGAAAGCCTGTCTGGAATGCTATAAAATAAAAAGGGAGGATAAAGCATGCTGAAACTTTTTAAAAAGATGCACAGCAGGGAGTGGAAAATGGCAGGAATCTGCGCTCTGCTGATTATTGGACAGATTTATTTTGAACTGCGCCTGCCGGATTATATGAGTAATCTGACGGTGCTGATCGAAACGCCGGGCAGCAGCATGAGTGAGGTTTACCGCACGGGCGCGGAAATGCTTGCCTGTACGCTCGCGAGTGCGGCGCTGAGTATCCTGTGCGGGTATCTGGTCGCCCGGATCGCCGGCGGCTTCAGCTATACCATCCGCGAGCTTGTATTTAAAAAAGTGGTGGATTTCGGGCAGAAGGAAATGCACACATTTTCTGTGCCCAGTCTGATTAACCGTACCACAAACGACATCACACAGATACAGATGTTCGTGGCGATGGGACTGCAGATTATGGTAAAATCGCCGGTTATGGCGGTGTGGGCTGTTCTGAAGATTGTAAACAAGAGCTGGACGCTTTCGGCGATCACAGCCGGTTTCGTGGTGGCGCTGCTGCTCGTCATGGTACTTATTATTGTGATTATTCTGCCGCGTGTGAGACGGGTGCAGAGGATGCTCGATGACATCAACCTGGTATCGCGGGAAAACTTAAACGGTATCAGCGTGGTACACGCCTACAACGCCGAGGATTATCAGGCGGAGAAGTTTGAAAAGGCGAATGACGCGCTTACCAGAACACAGCTTTTCAACCAGAGAGCGCTGGCGTTTCTGCTGCCGGTGGTATCCTTTGCAATGAGTGCACTTTCTCTGATCATCTACTGGGTAGGCGCGGCGATTATCAACGACGTCCCGCTGACGGATATGACAGGAAGAATCGCGCAGTTCGGCGATATCGTAGTATTCGGGACATACGCGACTTATGTGATTATGTCCATCATGATGATGGTCATGATCATTATGCTGCTGCCGTCCGCACAGGTTTCCGCAGGGCGTATTAATGAGGTGCTTGACACGGAAATAGAGCTTTGCGAGGGCGACCGGACCGAAGCAAAAGAAACGGGAACGGTGGAGTTCCGGAATGTATCGTTCCAGTATCCGTCTGCCGGAAAAAATGCACTGGAAAATATTAGCTTTAAGGTAAATAAGGGCGAGACCATTGCCTTTATCGGAGCGACCGGAAGCGGCAAGACCACACTGGTCAGTCTGGCGGCGAGATTCTATGACGCCACGGAAGGGCAGGTGCTGATAGACGGCGAGGATGTGCGGTCCTATTCCTTTGACGCGCTGTATGACCGCATCGGTTATGTGACGCAGAAGGCGGTACTTTTTGCCGGAGATATCAAAAACAATGTGTTGTTTGGCGAGAGCGGCGCGCCGCAGACGGATGAAAATGTGCGGGAGTCGCTGGATATCGCGCAGGCGACGGAGTTTGTCGATAAGCTTCCAAAAGGCACGGAAAGCCCCATTGTCCAGGGCGGAACAAATGTATCCGGCGGACAGAAGCAGAGGCTTTCTATTGCCAGAGCGCTGGCGCGAAAGCCGGAGATCCTGATATTTGATGATTCCTTCTCTGCGCTGGATTACCGGACTGATGCAAAGCTCAGGAAGGCTCTGAACAGTAAGCTGAAGGGAACCACCTGCATGATTGTTGCGCAGCGTATCGGAACCATCCGTAATGCGGATAAGATTGTCGTACTGGAGGACGGGAAGGCGGCAGGCATCGGAACCCATGAGGAACTGATGAAGAACTGCAAGGTGTACCAGGAAATTGCAATGTCCCAGCTCTCGAAGGAAGAGCTCGGAGCGTAAGGAGGTGTCTGAATGAGCAGAAATCCAATGGCCAGACAGACTGTGCCGGAAAAAAGTAAAAGAGGAATTGCGGGCGTTTTAAAGGAGCTGCTTGCCTATTCTGAAAAAATAAAATGGCCGATCATAATCGCGCTGCTGCTTGCGATTGTCGGAGCGATTCTGACGATTATCGGACCAAATCAGTTGAGCAGAATTACAGACCTGATCTCAGATGGTCTGATGGGAGAAATAGACCTGGGCGCAATCGGAGAGATTGCCGTGATGCTTCTGGGAATCTATGGTGTAAGTGCGGTGTGTACCTACCTGGAGCATTATATCATGGCAACGGTCACGCTTAACCTGGCAAAGAAAATGCGCGGGGACCTTTCTTATAAGATCAACAACGTGCCCATGAAGTGCTTCGGAAATTATTCTCACGGCGATATTTTAAGCCGTGTCACAAATGATGTGAGCAGTCTGCAGCAGGCACTCTCAAACAGCCTGCCCACGATGGTGAGCGCTGCGGCGCAGTTTGTGGGCTGTCTGGTGATGATGTTTGCAACAGAATGGCGGATGGCGCTGGCTGCGGTTTGTGTGACATTGCTCGGTTTCGTGCTGATGGCGCTGATCATGAGCAGGTCACAGAAATACTTTATTGCAAGACAGGAAAGCCTCGGTGCCTTAAACGGATATGTGGAGGAGATTTATTCCGGACATGACGTTGTCCGCATTTCACGGGCGAACCGCAAGGTAAAGGAGCGCTTTGATGAAATGAACAAGGCAGTGTATAATGCAAACTGCATGAGCCAGTTCCTTTCCGGCATCATGCAGCCGCTGATGAATGTCATCGGCAACCTCAGTTACGTGGTGGTCTGCGTGCTTGGCGCGATTCTGGTAATGGACGACCAGATTACCTTTGGCGTAATTACTGCATTTATCATGTATGTGCGCCTGTTTACCTCGCCGCTTGGACAGCTTGCCCAGGGCATGACGCAGATGCAGACGGCAGCGGCGGCGGGAGACCGTGTCTTTGACTTCCTGCAGGAGGAAGAGCTTCCGGAGGACCGCGGCATAGAAATCGCGCCGGAGCAGGTGCACGGCAGTGTGGAGTTTGAGCATGTACGCTTCAGCTACCCGAACAATCCGGATAAGATTATCATCAAGGATTTCTCCGCAAAGGTGAAGCCGGGGCAGAAGGTGGCGATCGTCGGACCGACCGGAGCCGGAAAGACCACGATGGTCAACCTGCTGATGCGGTTTTATGAGATTAACGGCGGCGATATTTCCATCGACGGTATTTCCACATTTGACATGAAGCGGGAATCGCTGCATAATCTGTTTGGAATGGTTCTGCAGGACACCTGGATCTTTAAGGGAACCGTGCGGGAAAATCTTGTTTACAATAAAGAAGGCGTGAGCGACGAGAAGCTTGCGGAGGCGTGCAGAGCCTGCGGCATCTATCATTTTATCGAAACGCTGCCGAAGGGCTTTGATACCGTTCTGGATGAGAATGTCATGATTTCTGCCGGACAGAAGCAGCTTCTGACCATCGCCAGGGCGATGATCCAGGATAGCCCGATGCTGATCCTGGATGAGGCGACCTCGTCAGTCGATACCCGAACAGAGCTGATCACGCAGCGGGCGATGGATAAGCTGACGGAGAACCGCACAAGCTTTGTGATCGCGCACAGACTCTCTACGATTAAGAACGCTGACCTGATCCTGGTCATGAAGGACGGCGACATTATCGAGCAGGGTGACCATGAAACGCTTCTGAGAAAGGGCGGATTCTATGCGGAGCTGTATAACAGTCAGTTTGATAAGGCGTCATAGCCTTTTTATACAGGAGAGGATGGTAATTTTATGAAGATACTGGCGATTGAAAGAGAATTTGGAAGCGGCGGCAGAGAGATCGGCATGAAGGTAGCGGAAGCCGCCGGGATACCATACTATGACACGAATCTGCTGATCGAGGCGGCGGAGCGCTTCGACATTTCCATCGGAAAGCTGCAGGAATATGACGAAAAAAACTGTGGCAGCATGATGTACAATCTCGTGCTGGCGGCAAACTGTCTGCAGGGCGAGGACATGTCGGAAATCTATAAAATCCAGAGCGGCGTGAAGGAAACCATCCGCCGCCTGGGAGCAGAGGGACCGGCGGTGTTTATCGGGCGCTGCGCAACAGAGATTTTTAAGTATCATGAGAACGTGATCCGGGTGTTCATTTACTCCTCCAATACGCAGAAAAAAATCAGGCGGACGATGCAGGTTGAGCAGATCTCAGAGGAGGAAGCGAGAAAGCTGATGGACAAAAAGGATCGGAGCCGCAAAAATTACTTTAAATTCTTCACGGGGAGCGACTGGAAGGATCGGAAAAATTACGATCTGGAATTAAACACCGGGATGCTTCCGACAGAGGAGTGCGTGCGGATTTTATGTGATATGATTCAGAGATAAAGCAGAGAGACGGGGATCAGAAATGATTGCCCGTCTTATTTTTTACCTGCATTTTACGTTCTTTTGATAGTGCATTTTACAAACCGCCTGCTAGAATAACGTCACAGCAAACAAAATGATGCGGAGGTTCAGCTGATTATGAGAGATCACTATGAGGAACAGCTAAAGAAACTAAGAGAATATATTGCGGAAATGGGCAGACTGATCGAGACGGCGATCGGCGACGCGCTGGATGCGCTGATGCATAAGGATATCGAAGAGGCAAAGAATACCATTAACTACGACAATCAGATTGATCACATGGAGCGGGAGATCGAGGGGCTTTGTCTGAATCTGTTGCTTTCGCAGCAGCCGGTGGCGACTGATCTGCGCATGGTTTCAGCAGCGCTGAAGATGATTACCGATATGGAGCGCATCGGCGACCATGCCGCGGATATTTCCGAGATCACGCTGATGCTGGCAAAGACCGGCTATCCGAGTGATCTGAGCCGGATCCAGAAAATGGCGGACGAGACGATGAGTATGGTAAAAAACAGCGTGGAGGCGTATCTTGAAAAGGATATGCAGAAGGCTTCTGCGGTCATCCGGCAGGACGACGTTGTGGATGAATATTTCCGGCAGGTGAAGAAAGACGTCATCCGGCAGATCAACGAAAATATCCAGAACGGTGAACAGGCGACGGACGTGCTGATGATCGTGAAATATCTGGAGCGCATCGGCGATCATGCAACCAACATTGCGGAGTGGGTGCTGTTTTATCTGACAGGCGGACACCCGGATGTGACAGAATAGAAGAGACGGCACAAGCAGTCTTGGCTTTGCAGGGAACGGTACCGGACAGTTTTTACATGTATTTTACCTTCTGCGGATAGTGGATTTTACATAAGACCTGCTAGAATAATGTTACATAAAAGAAACAGATTAAAGCATTCTGACAGAGGGCGCAGGGCTGCTGTGAACGGAGTGAACAAGTAACACGGGATGAACAGTAACGGCGCAGGAAAAAACTCCGGGAGGAGGAATACGTATGACGAGAAAATTATATGAGATATTTCACAAAAGATACAATATGTCCCCGACGGAAGCGGGACGGCTGACAGCTTTCGCCAGTATGACGGCAGGCGGCGTGGCAGGCGCGCTGGTCGGATGCGTTCCGGTTCTTCCGGTAGAGCCAGTGTCACTGGCAGCAACCGGAGTGCTGATCGGATTCCTGGCGGCGGGAATGGGACTGTTGAACGTGCAGAAATAAAGCGCGTTCGGCAGTTCTCTTTTTTTACATTTTTAGTAAAATTTTAGTAAAATATATTGCGTTTTTCGACAATCTTGCTATAATCAGATTAAGGAAGAAACTGTTGAAAAGGAGGGAAATTCTATGGCAACGATTAAGGAAGTGGCGGAGCTTGCCGGAGTGTCGCTGACGACGGTATCGCGTGTACTGAACCGCGACGAAAGTCTTTCGGTGACGCAGGAGGTACGGATGAAGATTTTCCGCGCCGCCAATAAACTGAACTATGTGCCGCCGCGTCAGCGCAGGGAGGCAAACGTCAAAAAACAGCTTGTGATCGGCGTGGCGGACTGGCAGATCGTCCGTCCGGACCGCCCGAATGTGCGTCTGTCATCGCTGGCGTGTATGCTCCAGCTTATGACAAACGAATATGAGGTAACGTTTGTGCGGCTCACCTTCGGGCAGCCGCAGGAGGTCGATGGAATTATTGCCTTCGGACTGCTTAAAGAAGAAGAAATTTCGTTTCTGCTCTCGCTCACGCAGGCGGTCGTGCTGGTGAATTCCAACCAGCGCACCTATGAGAACGATCAGGTGCAGATTGATTTTGCGCGCGGGCAGGAAATGATGGTGGAGTACCTTGTGGATTACAAACGGTACGCAAGCATCGGTTATATCGGCGGTCTTTACGAGAGCAGAGATGTAAAAATCGGCGTCCACCGTCTGGAGGGGCTGAAAAAAATCCTGAAAAGCAGAGGAATGTATGACGAAAGGCTGTTCCATGTCGGAGAAATCAGCCGGGAGAGCGGCTACGAGCTGGCAATGCAGGCGGCGAAGGACGGCGCGCTGGCGGAAGCGATCCTGCTTGGAAGCGATGAGATGGCGGAGGGCGCGCTGGAGGCGTTCACAGAGCTGGGGCTGCGCATTCCAAAGGACGTTGCTGTTATCATATATCAGGATATTCAGACATTGGAGAGTAAGTGGCAGACCGGAACCTGCATTGAAATGTTTCCGGATTATGTGTGGGAAAACGCGTTGGAAATGCTGCTCGGCAGGATAGAGCAGAAGCGCACGCAGGCAGTGACAGTGATGGTGCCGACGCATCTTCGCATCGGCGATACGGCATAGCGGTTGTAAGGGGATATACCCCTTCAATATACATGATGCCGGAGCCGACTGAGAGCATCCGTGCATCATGGGGGCAGAAAAATTGCCCGGACACCTATAAAATCACTACAGATTACAGGAGGAAAGAACATGAAAAAAGCAGTTTCTATGGTATTGACGGGAGCAGTATGCACGAGCCTTCTTTTGGGCGTAAGTGCAATGGTGTGCGGCGCTGAGGGAGAAACAAAGCAGGTGGACAAGCTCACGATCGCGTTTGTGCCGTCCAGAGAGCCGGAGGAGATCATCACGGCGGTGGAGCCGCTGAAAGGGCTGCTGACCGAAGAGATGGCAAAGCTTGGCTACGAGATCGGTGAGGTAGATATTACTGTCGGCACGAGCTATGAGGCGGTCGGCGAGGCGCTCTCCGCGGGAACGGCGGATGTCGGTCTGATTCCGGGCGGAACCTATGTACTTTACGATGACGGCTGTGATGTGCTTCTGACAGCAACGCGCGACGGACTTTCCATCGATTCCGACAGTGCGAAGGACTGGAATGACCAGGCGCCGACCGAGGCGAGCGACAAGCAGGTGACGAGCTACCGCGCGCTGATGATCGCCGGGCCGTCTGAAAAAGGAAAAGAGCTGGCGGCAAAAGTGAATGCGGGCGAGGAGCTGACATGGGATGACATCAGCAGCGCAAACTGGAGCGTTATGGGTTCCTCTTCCTCCGCAGGATATATTTATCCGTCCCTGTGGCTGCTGCAGAACTACGACAAGAACATCACTGAGCTTCCGCACGCGGTACAGGCGGATTCTTACGGCAGCGCTTTCGCACGCCTTGCATCCGGGCAGGTGGACGTTCTCTGTACCTACGCAGATGCGCGCCGCGACTATGTGGACAAATGGAACAGCGAGTATGCAATGGAAAACAGCATCTGGGAGGATACGGCAGTTATCGGCGTAACTCCGGCAATCTACAACGATACCATCAGCGTGAGCAAGACGATGGACGAGGATCTGAAGGCTGCGCTGTCCGAGGCATTCATCAACATCGGCAACACAGACGAAGGAAAAGAGGTCATTGCGATTTACAGCCACCAGGGTTATCAGCCGGCGCAGGATTCTGATTACGATTCCGAGCGTGAGGCACAGCAGATGATCCGTGAGCTGAACAGCGCGTCATAATATGGAGCCGCGGCGATGATAGAGTTTAAAAACGTAAGTAAAAGATACCCAAACGGATTTGAAGCGTTAAAAAATGTAAATCTTACCATCGACCAGGGCGAATTTGTTGCGATCATTGGACTTTCCGGTGCCGGAAAGTCCACGCTGATCCGCACGATCAACCGGATGCATGACATTACGGGCGGCGAGCTGACAGTGGACGGCACAGACGTGATGTCCCTGCAGGGAAAGGAGCTGCGCCGGTTTCGAAGAAAGATCGGGATGATTTTCCAGTCCTTCAATCTGATCACGCGCACGACCGTCATCAAAAATGTGCTGACGGCGTTTGTACCGGATCTGCCCTGGTGGCGTGCAACATTTGGGATTTTTACGAAGGAAGAAAAAATAGCGGCGCTTGAGGCGCTGGACAAGGTGGGCATTCTCGATAAAGCGTTTGTCCGCGCCGACCAGCTCTCCGGCGGTCAGCAGCAGCGGGTTGCCCTGGCGCGTACACTGGCGCAGAATCCGCAGATTATCCTCGCCGATGAGCCGGTGGCGTCGCTTGACCCGGTGACGGCGAAGCAGGTAATGGATGATTTTCTGCGCATCAACCGCGATATGAAAATTACGGTGCTGCTTAACATCCATCATGTCGACCTGGCGCTGCAGTATGCGACCAGGGTGGTGGGCATCCGTGCAGGCGAGATCGTATACGACGGCCCTGCCCGGAACGTAAACCAGGAAATTCTGGATTCTATTTACCAGGGCGGGAAGGAGGAGCGCGCATGAGCCTCTACGACAAAGTGTTTCCGCCGAAAACCGTCTGTCTCCCGAATGGGAAAACGGTGCAGCAGAAGCGTTCGCGGATGCCGCTTGTTGTGCTGGTTCTGCTGGCAATGACGGCGCTTTCCGTGGAGATCACCGGCTTTGATATGACGGTGCTGGCTGCAAGAGGAAATCAGTTTTTCGTTATTTTAAAGCAGATGTTCTGTCCGCCTGATACCAGTTATCTCCCCCAGGTCATCAAACCGCTGCTCGACACCATCAAAATGTCCCTGCTCGGTTCGGTGCTCGGCTCCATACTGGTAATCCCGTTTTCCATGCTGGCGTCCACCAATATTATCCATGCAAAGCCGGTGGTCACACTGGTGCGCCTGTTTTTAAGCATTGTGCGCACGCTGCCGACGCTGGTGACGGCGCTGATCGCCACCTATATTTTCGGTCTCGGCACGCTTGCCGGAACGACGGCGATCGCAGTATTTACCTTTGCGTATATCGGTAAGATTTTATATGAAGAAATTGAGACGGTGGACATGGGCGCTTTTGAGGCGATGGAAGCGATGGGCGCGACGAAGGTGCGGGCTTTTGTCAGCGCGATCGTGCCGCAGGTGCTGCCGTCGTATCTGTCAAACTGCCTGTTTTGCTTTGAGGGGAATGTGCGCTATGCTTCCATTCTCGGCTATGTGGGCGCGGGCGGTCTGGGACTTATTTTAAATGAAAAGATTGGCTGGCGCGAGTATGCGAGCGTCGGTACGATTTTGATCGCGCTGTTTGTGACGGTATTTCTGATCGAATCACTCAGCCGCGCAGCGCGCAAACGTCTGGTGTAAGGAGGGCAGCATGAACGAACGCATTGAAAAAGCTTATGAGAGCCGTCCGAAAAGCTGGATGTTTGAGCTGGCGGTTGCCGTGGTGGTCGCAGCGCTGGTAATCTGGAGCGCAACCGGGGTCGAGACGAGCGGAACCACGCAGAACGGCGGGAAGATTGCGCTGAATATTCTTTCGGGAATCTTCCATCCGGACACAAAGCTTTTGTTTAATCTGACAACGCAGGGAGTGCCGTATCTTCTGCTGGAGACGATCTGTATTGCTTTTCTCGGCACGGTGGTCGGCGCGATTATTTCGATTCCACTGGCATTTTTGTCAGCCTCCAACCTGACGCCGAAACCGGTAGCGTTTATCGGAAGAATCATCATCATGGCGGTGCGCACGATTCCGGCGTTTGTGTACGGCCTGATGTTTATCCGTGTGACGGGACCGGGCGCGTTTGCCGGGCTTCTCACAATGTCCCTCTGTTCGGTCGGCATGGTGAGCAAAATGTATATCGAGGCGATCGAGGATCTGGACACGCGCATTCTGGAATCGCTGGACGCGGCGGGCTGCACGACCTGGCAGAAGATACGTTATGGAATTTTACCGCAGCTTATGCCGAATTTTGCGTCGACGGCGATCTACCGCTTCGACATTAACCTGCGCGATGCTACGGTGCTTGGTCTGGTCGGCGCAGGAGGAATCGGCGCGCCTCTGATCTTTGCGATGAACAGCTACCGCTGGAATGAGGCGGGAGCGATTCTTGCAGGTCTGATCGTGCTGGTTTTGATCGTAGAGTGGATTTCCACGAAAATCCGCGTAAAACTTGCGAGGGGTTAGTAACATGGAAAAGGTTCTGGAAATAATATTCACCTCGGATATCCACGGGCATGTCTTTCCGGTGGATTATCCGTCGAACCGCCCGGAAGCATCCGGGCTTCTGAACATGGCGTGCCAGGTAAAAAAGGGGAAAAATATGCTGGTGCTCGACGGCGGCGACTCTCTGCAGGGGACGCCGCTTTCACAGTATTACATCGCCCACCGGGAGGATTATCCGTTTCATCCGGTGGCGGAGGCATTTAAGGCGATCGGCTGCGATTACTTCACCCTGGGAAATCACGACTTTAATTTCGGATATGAAACCCTGAAGGATTATGTGAGCGCGATGCGGGGACAGGATGCGGCAGGCGGCAAAAATGCGGACGAGGATCGAAAGGTGCATGTTCCGGGCAAAGGTGCGGACGGGGACGCGGCAGGTACGCATCCGGCGCGGTGCCTCTGTGCGAATGTGGAGGATCTGCGCGGTGAGCCTGGCATCGAAAAAACAGCGGTGCATGTGCTTGAAAACGGGCTGCGCGTCGGCATCACCGGAGTTGTCACAGATTATGTAAATGTGTGGGAGCAGCCGCAGAATCTCTCAGAGCTGCGCGTCACCGATGCCTTTGAAGCGGCAAAGGAAGCGTGCGCTGTGCTGAGGGAGCAGTGTGATTTTGTTATCTGTATTTACCATGGCGGCTATGAGGAGGATCTGGAAACGGGACGGCTCCTCACCGCCGGCGGGGAAAACGTTGCCTGCAAAATTGCCCGCGAGCTGGACTTTGACCTGCTCCTTACAGGACATCAGCACATGAAAACCGACGGGCGTCGGCTGCATGGAACGTATACATTGCAGCCGCCGGCAAATGCAGGGTGCTTTGCACGCGTGGAGGTTTTTGGCGAGGGCAGAGATGCTGCACGGCGTCTGAAAAAGCAGGGGAGCGGCACGGCGCGCTGGCACATCACGTCCTCCTGGGAGGATATTTCATCAGAGCACGACGCGCAGCCTTACCGGCGTCTGCTTCCTCTGGAGCAGGACACACAGCGGTGGCTGGACGAACCGGTCGGTTTTCTGCGCGAGGCAATTTTGCCGGAGGATAAGCTGGACGCTGCGCTGCACGGAAGTGAGCTGGCAAATCTTTTCAACCAGGTGCAGCTTGCGGAGACGGGCGCAGACTTTTCCTGTACAAGCCTCGGCAATATTCCGATTGGATTGGAGCGGGAAGTCACCATGCGCACGATCTGCGGCGCATACCTTTTCGCAAATACACTGGTTGTTCTGGAGACAGATCGCGAGGTGCTGCGGGCGGCTCTGGAGCGCTGCGCCTCCTACTTTACAGTAAAAGACGGCAGGGTGCAGATTTCCGAGGAATTTATAAAGCCCAAGATCGAGCACTACAACTATGATTTCTATGCAGGTCTGCAGTACAAATTCGACCTGAGCAAACCGGTCGGGCAGCGTGTCGCAGTGCTTAAAAAGGCAGACGGCACAGAGCTTGGCGATAAAAAATACAAACTTGTCACAAGCAACTACCGCGCCACCGGAACCGGCGGCTATGAGGTGTTATCCGCCTGCCCGGTGCTCTGGCGCGGCGACGCCGAGATGCCGGAGCTGACTGCAAAATACATCAGTAAAAACAGCCCGGTTGCAGTAACAAAAGGGAATGCGGTAATATAACCAGGTAAACAAAAAATGCTATGCAAAAGGTTCGCCGATTGCATAGCATTTTTTGTTCTGCATTTATAATCTTTTAATGCCAGGCTCCATACACTTTTCCCTTTTTTATTTTTCCTGTTGTATGCTTATGTCACATAATGAAAATAAGGGGAAAAGGCATGAGCATTCTGCAAACTATTCGGAAATACGAACAGAAATTTGATTTAAGGGCTAAGCGATTTCTTTGGAAGCATCCGATTCTTGGATTTCTCTCCATTTTTGTCGGGATACCCATATTTGTTTTATTCTGTGTATGTGTCAGCACAACAGTCATTACGCTGCCTATAGCGTGGCTTTTTGGCCTTTTGTAATCTTTATCTTATTTTAAGGCCGATAGTAAATGCCTAAGGCTATTTTTAGAGGAAAAAGGGTATTATGCGATCAGCGTTCAGAAAAGGAGGAAAAATATATGCAGATTATGATCGCAATCATCGGCATATGTGCGGCAGCAATGCTGCTGTGGTATGTCTACATTTTAATGAAGGGAGATGATCAGGCATGATGACGGTTATCCAATATGTTTTGTATCTCGTCATTCTTACAGCGCTGGCGATACCGCTTGGCGCTTACATAAAAAAAGTAATGTTTGGAGAAAAGACATTTTTGTCCAGGCTCCTTGTGCCCTGCGAAAACCTGGTTTACAAGGTAATGCGGGTCGATAAGGAAGAACAAATGAACTGGAAGAAGTACGCAGTCAGCGTACTGATCTTTTCCGGCATTGGGCTGGTATTTTTGTTCCTGCTTCAAATCCTGCAGGGAGTCCTTCCCGGCAATCCGCAGAGGCTTTCCGGTGTGAAATGGGATCTGGCCTTTAATACCGCTTCCAGTTTTGTGACCAATACCAACTGGCAGGCATATTCCGGCGAGTCTACATTGAGTTACCTGACCCAGTCTTTGGGGCTTACGGTTCAAAACTTTGTCTCCGCCGCAACCGGAATCGCAGTTCTGTTTGCTCTGATCCGAGGTTTTATCAAAGTAAAAACTTCTGATCTTGGCAGCTTTTGGGTGGATATGACCCGTATCATCATCCATATTCTGATTCCGCTGAACCTTGTCATTTCTCTGCTGCTGGTGAGCGGCGGCGTGATCCAGAATCTGAAGGGTGCCCAAACAGTATCGCTGGTGGAGCCTATCGCAGTCAGCGCGGACGGAGAGATATTGGACGGCGCAGTGATCGACGAGGAAGCGGGAACAGTTATGGTAGATGGCATTCTTGTTCCTGACGCAGAGATTGTAACCGAACAGTTTGTACCCATGGGGCCTGCGGCAAGTCAGGTTGCCATTAAACAATCAGGTACCAACGGCGGCGGATTTATGGGTGTGAATTCCGCGCACCCGCTGGAGAACCCAAACGCCTTTACCAATATCGTTGAGATGCTGTCTATTTTGCTGATCCCGGCAGCTCTTTGCTTCACCTTCGGCTCAGCAGTAAAAAATAAAAAGCAAGGTGTGGCAATCTTTGCCGCCATGTTTATTTGCCTGTGCATCGCCCTTTCTTGCATCGCAGTCAGCGAACAGGCAGGTACGCCGCAGCTTGCACAGGACGGCGCAGTCAATATGACTATGAATGATCAGGCCGGAGGAAATATGGAAGGAAAAGAAACCCGTTTTGGCATTGCGACGTCCTCTACCTGGGCGGCATTTACCACCGCAGCTTCCAACGGATCTGTAAATTCCATGCACGATAGTTATACGCCTCTTGGCGGAATGATTACCATGCTGCTGATGCAGCTTGGCGAGGTGATCTTCGGCGGTACCGGCTGCGGTCTGTATGGAATGCTGGCATTCGCCATCCTGACGGTATTTATTGCCGGACTGATGGTGGGCAGGACGCCGGAATTTCTTGGCAAAAAAATTGAGCCATTTGAGATGAAGTGGGCGGTGCTGGTTTGTCTGGCTACGCCGATCGGAATTCTGGTGGGAAGCGGTATTGCGGCTGTGGTGCCCTCAGTTATGGACAGCCTGAACAATGGAGGGGCGCATGGCTTCTCAGAAATGCTGTACGCCTACAGTTCTGCCGGAGGCAATAACGGTTCAGCTTTTGCAGGCTTTAACGCCAACACGGTATTCTTAAATGTCAGCATTGGCCTTGTCATGCTGTTTGTAAGATTTTTGCCGGTTGTCGGTACGCTGGCCATTGCCGGAAGTCTGGCCGGGAAGAAGAGGATTGCCACAACTGCCGGTACACTGTCTACTACAAACGCCATGTTTGTATTCCTGTTGATTTTTGTCGTGCTGCTGATCGGTGCGCTCAGCTTTTTCCCGGCGCTGGCTCTTGGTCCGCTTGCTGAGTTCTTCGGCAGTCTTGCGTAAAGGAGGGTAATATATGAGTTCAAAGCAAAAAAATGCTTTTGCCGATCAGAAAATGCTTGGCAGAGCAATCAAAGATTCTTTTATTAAGTTAAATCCGAAAACACAGGCTAAAAATCCGGTCATGTTTCTGGTGTTCGTTTCTGCGATCCTGACCAGCGTTCTGTGGGGCGTGTCGCTTATTGGCATAAAAGATGCTCCTGGCGGTTTTACTTTGGCGATCGCCGTCATCCTTTGGTTTACGGTTCTGTTTGCCAACTTTGCGGAAGCGATTGCCGAAGGCAGAGGAAAGGCGCAGGCAGATTCACTGCGGGCTTCACGGAAAGATGTGGATGCACATAAGATTCCCTCTGCCGGGCAAAAGGAAAATATCACGGTGGTTCCTTCTGCGATGCTGAAAAAAGGTGAGCTGGTCATTGTGAAGGCCGGTGAACAGATTCCGGCAGACGGAGAAGTCATTGAGGGTGCTGCCTCTGTGGACGAAAGCGCCATCACCGGCGAATCCGCTCCGGTTATCCGGGAGGCAGGCGGGGATCGAAGCGCTGTGACCGGCGGAACTACCGTCCTGTCCGACTGGATCGTGGTGAAAGTGACCAGCGAGGCCGGCGAAAGCTTTCTGGACAAGATGATTGCTATGGTTGAGGGCGCAGCGAGGAAAAAGACGCCAAATGAGATCGCCCTGCAGATTTTTCTGGTGGCACTGTCCATTATCTTTATTCTGGTAACGGTGTCCCTTTATACTTATTCGATTTTTTCTGCAAAGCAGGCGGGCATAGAGAACCCCACATCCGTAACCACGCTGGTAGCTCTCCTGGTCTGCCTTGCACCTACCACCATCGGCGCCCTGCTCTCTGCCATCGGGATCGCAGGGATGTCAAGGCTCAATCAGGCCAATGTCCTTGCCATGAGCGGCAGGGCCATTGAAGCAGCCGGTGACGTGGACATTCTGATGCTCGATAAAACCGGAACCATCACTTTGGGCAACCGGCAGGCTTCGGAATTTATTCCGGTGGATGGCGTCAGCGTCAAAGAGCTGGCGGATGCCGCACAGCTTTCTTCCCTGGCAGATGAGACGCCGGAAGGCAGAAGCGTTGTGGTACTGGCAAAGGAGCAATTCGGAATTCGCGGCAGAAGCCTTCAGGACAAGGGAATGAAGTTTATTCCGTTTACCGCTGTGACCCGTATGAGCGGCGTGGACTATGACGGCAATGAGATCCGCAAAGGTGCGGCAGATGCCATGCAGGCATATGTCATCCTTGCAGGCGGCACATATTCTGAGGAATGTGACAAGGTTGTCAAGTCTGTTGCTTCCAAAGGCGGCACCCCTCTGGTGGTGGCGAAGAACCACAAAATACTCGGCGTGATCTACCTGAAGGATATTATCAAGCAGGGCGTAAAGGAGAAATTTGCGGACCTGCGGAAAATGGGAATCAAGACCATTATGATTACCGGCGATAATCCGATCACCGCCGCAGCGATTGCCGCAGAAGCGGGTGTGGATGATTTCCTTGCAGAGGCGACGCCGGAGGGGAAGCTTTCCATGATCCGCGACTTTCAGGCCAAAGGTCACTTAGTTGCCATGACCGGTGACGGAACCAATGACGCCCCTGCGCTGGCCCAGGCCGACGTGGCGGTGGCCATGAACAGCGGTACCCAGGCGGCAAAAGAAGCCGGCAACATGGTGGATCTGGATTCTTCCCCCACCAAACTGATTGAAATTGTTCGTATAGGCAAGCAGCTTCTGATGACCCGTGGGAGCCTGACGACCTTTTCCATTGCCAATGATGTGGCGAAATATTTTGCCATTATCCCGGCGCTGTTTATGGGATTATATCCGCAGCTTTCCGCTTTGAACATTATGGGACTTCATTCCTCACAGAGCGCAGTGCTTTCTGCCATTATCTACAATGCGTTGATTATCATTGCCCTGATCCCGCTTGCGCTTAAGGGCGTGAAATACCGTGAGGTTTCCGCAGGAAAGCTTTTGTCCCGGAATCTGCTGATTTACGGGTTGGGCGGTCTGATCGCGCCGTTCATCTTTATAAAGCTGATCGATGTTCTGCTGGTTTTAGCCGGCTTAGTCTAAAAGGAGGCATAAAATTATGAAAATGGTAAAGTCGGTTTTACCGAAGGCTCTGATGATCTTTTTGATTTTTTCGGTTGTGTGCGGCATTCTTTACACGGGTGTTGTTACCGGACTGGCGCAATTACTTTTCCCGGATAAGGCAAACGGCAGCATCATTGAAGTGGATGGCAAAAAGTACGGCTGCGAGCTTCTGGGCCAGCAATATATGGACGATGCCCATATGTGGGGCAGAATTATGAACATTGATGTTTCCACTTATAAGGACGGGGACGGAAATATTCTGATGTATGCGGCTCCATCCAATCTTTCCCCCGCCAGCGGGGAATATGAGGAGCTGGTTGCGCAGCGGGTAGAAAAGCTGCGGGCAGCTAACCCTGATATGGACGAAACCGCGATCCCTGTGGATCTGGTCACCTGTTCCGGAAGCGGCCTCGACCCACATATCTCTCCGGCGGCTGCCGAATATCAGGCGGCACGCATTGCCGATGCCAGAGGGATCACGGAGGATGAGGTGCGTACAGTCATTGATCAGTGTACATCAGGCAGGTTCCTTGGAGTTTTCGGCGAGGAAACAGTGAATGTTCTCAGAGTCAACCTGATGCTGGATGGTATTATGAAATGAGGCGTCTTTATACCGTCTTAATACGGATATAAATATTCTTTTACCTTCTTTATCAGATGAAGCGTATGATAAAGACCAGATAATGATTTTGCTGCATTGTCCGGGTGGGGCTACCTGGATGTGCTGTAGGAATGCGCAGGAAAGAGGTAACATACGATGAAATCTATACTTTTAATTGGGTTAGGACGATTTGGCCGGCATATTGCCATACACTTGAATGAACTGAAACATCAGGTTATGGCGGTAGACCATGTGGAGGAACGGGTAGATGCAGTACTGCCCTATGTAACAAATGCGCAGATCGGTGACAGCACAAACGCAGCTTTTCTGGAATCTCTGGGAATCAGAAATTACGACGTCTGCATTGTGGCCATTGGAAATGATTTTCAAAGTTCTCTGGAAACCACCTCTCTGCTCAAAGAACTTGGCGCAAAAATGGTGGTATCCAGGGCGGCCAGAGATGTGCAGGCAAAGTTTCTCCTGCGCAACGGTGCAGACGAGGTGGTCTACCCTGAAAAGCAGCTTGCAAAATGGACAGCCATCCGTTACAGCGCCGATCACATTTTAGATTACATAGAGCTGGACGAGGAACATGCCATCTTTGAAATACCGGTTCCGGAAGCCTGGGCAGGCAAGACCATTGGGCAGATCGATATTCGTAAGAAATACAACATTAACATTATGGGAATCAGAAAAAACGGTCATCTGGATCTTTCCGTTTCTTCCAATGCGGCACTGGAATCAAAGAGCACGATGCTGGTGCTTGGGCGAAACAGAGAAATTCAGAAATACTTCCGTATTTGACCCCAGATAAGCATTCCTCCGCTTTACGTTCCTCATTTCATCTTGGGAGGTGAGACTATGCAGTATATGCTATTGCTTGCGGCGGTTATAGCAATTTTTGCTTTTTGCTGGTTTCTGATGGGAAAGCTGGATTGTTTTCTTGAATCGGATCATCATAAGCAGGAATTGCAGTTTTCATCCGGCGAGGATACTCTGCGGCTGGGCTTTTGTGATCCAATGGTTGCAGACAGTATTACCAGTATCCTTGAGCAATATTCCAAATTGTACCCGGAGGTATCTGTTCGCATTTTTGGCGGATCAGAGGAAAAATTGCTGAAAGGACTCTCTGCCGGGAAATTTGATGTGATTTTTTTGCCGGGAAATGCTGAAATTCCCGCTCATATATATTATAATTCAAAAATAATCTCTCTGAATTACACGCCTGTCATAATGAAATATGGCGGCCTGCCCATTGAACCGATCGCAGACGGACATATCAGTCAGAAGGTGCTATGGCCTGGTGAAGCCGCATACACTGCCGCCGGTTCTTTTATGAAATGTCTGGAAGCTTACTTCGCTGCGCCTGCACTGGGAAAATAGGAATTCAAAAAGTGAAGCGTTTGCGAAGGGGCCCGGATGGCAAGGAGGAGTGCAAATGGAAATGCCAAGACAAAACCCGGATCAGCTTTTAAGAGCGATCCGAAATGATACAGAAAGTGAAAAGAGGGGCAAGCTGAAGATTTTCTTTGGTTATGCCGCAGGCGTAGGAAAAACCTATGCCATGCTGCAGGCAGCGCATCTGGCGAAAGCAAATGGAGCCGACGTGGTTGCCGGGTATATTGAACCTCATTCCAGACCGCAGACCTCGGCTCTCCTGGAGGGACTTGAACAGATTCCCGCAAAGCAGGTGTTTTATGGTGAGATGACCCTCCGGGAGTTTGATATTGACAGTGCGCTGAAGCGGAAACCGAGGCTGATCCTGGTAGATGAACTGGCGCATACCAATGCCGAGGGCAGCCGTCATGCCAAGCGTTATCAGGATGTGCAGGAACTTTTGAACGCCGGGATCGATGTTTATACTACTGTCAATGTCCAGCATATTGAGAGCCTGAATGACACGGTTGCTTCCATTACTGGCATTTGGGTGCGGGAGCGTATTCCGGATTCTGTATTTGACCAGGCGGATCAGGTGGAACTGGTGGATATCGAACCGACCGAGCTTCTGGAGCGCATGGCAAGCGGAAATATCTATCAGGAAGAGCAGGCAGAGCGGGCGGCAGCGGGCTTTTTTACAGTGGAAAATCTGACCGCTTTGAGGGAAATTGCATTACGCCGCTGTGCGGATCGGGTCAACCTGCTGACGGAGAGTACCAGGATTCAGAATCGTGGCGATTATCACACTGATGAGCATATTTTGGTGTGCCTCTCGTCCTCTCCATCCAACGCGAAGATCATCCGTACCGCTGCCAGAATGGCACGGGCGTTCCGCGGAAACTTTACGGCTCTTTTCGTGGAAACGGCTGCCACTGCCGAAATGAGTGAAGATGACAAGAAACGCCTGCGGGATAATATCCGATTGGCAGGGCAGCTTGGCGCACATATTGAGACCGTTTACGGCGAGGATGTTCCTTATCAGATCGCGGAATTTGCAAGGCTTTCCGGCGTTTCTAAAATTGTAATCGGGCGGAGTACGGCCACGAGAAAAAGTATATTCAGCAAGCCGACGCTGACGGAACATTTGATTGCCAACGCACCCAATCTGGATATTCATGTAATCCCGGATACAGGGTCCGGGACTGTCTGCCAGAAGCATAGGAATAAAATGTTTCATGTAACCGCTATGCCGGTTCGAGATCTGGTAAAGAGTATTCTCGTCCTGCTGGCTTCCACCTTAGTCGGATATGTGTTTTACACGATGGGCTTTTCCGAGGCCAATATCGTGTCTGTATATATTTTTGGTGTTTTGGTTATCTCCGTTATCACAACGAGCCGCTTTTGCGGGGCGATAGCGTCTATTGTAAGCGTGCTGGTGTTTAATTTTTTCTTTACCGTTCCGCGCTTTACCTTTCGCTTCAGCAATCCGAATTACCTGGTGACTTTTCCTATTATGTTCATGGTAGCGTTGCTGACCGGATCACTTGCCACACGTCTGAAAGATAATGCAAAACAATCTGCCAATGCAGCCTATCGGACAAAGATTTTGTTTGAAACGAATCAACTTCTCCAACGGGAAACGGATGAGCAGGCAGTTATAGAAGCTACTGCGGGACAGCTCCTGAAATTGCTGCGAAAGGATATTGTGGTCTACCTGGCAAATGGGCAGGAGCTTGATTCTCCCAGTATTTTTCGGACGCCGGACAGTAATCAGTGCGAATTGATTTCCGAAAATGAAAAAGCGGTCGCCGCATGGGTGCTGCGGAACAACAAGCACGCCGGAGCGACCACCAACACTTTATCCAGCGCGAAATGCTTGTATCTGGCCATTCGGGTGGGCAGACAGGTGTATGGTGTTGTGGGAATTGCAATGAACGAGATTCCTCTGGATTCTTTTGAAAACAGCGTCCTGCTGTCTATTCTCGGTGAGTGTGCCCTGGCATTAGAAAACATCAAAAACGCCCGGGAAAAAGAAGAAGCCGCAATTCTGGCCAGAAATGAGCAGCTTCGTGCGAACCTGCTTCGGGCTATTTCTCATGATCTGCGTACACCGCTCACGTCCATTTCCGGGAACGCCGACAACCTGCTGGCTAACTATCAAAAAATGGATGATGCTACGAGAAAACGGACGTTTACAGACATTTATGACGATTCCATGTGGCTGATCAATCTGGTAGAGAATCTGCTGGCAATTACCAGAATCGAGGGCGGCCAGGTTCATCTGACGCAGACTGTGGAGCTGATGGATGAAGTGGTCTCAGAAGCTCTGCGGCATATCAACCGCAAAAGTAAGGAACATATCATCCATGTCAGCTCCTCTGAGGAGTTGATCCTCGCAAGCATTGATGCTAAACTGATTGTCCAGGTTATCATCAATTTGCTGGATAATGCCATCAAGTATACACCGCCCGGCTCAGTGATCGAAATCCATACGGAGAAGAACAAAGAGTCACATCAGGTCGTTGTTTCTGTTTCTGACGATGGTCCGGGCATTCCCGATGACCAAAAGCCGCATATTTTTGATATGTTTTACAGCGGAGCCAATAAAATTGCAGACAGCCGAAGAAGTCTCGGGCTGGGCCTTTCGCTGTGCAAATCCATTGTCACTGCTCACGGAGGAACTATATGGGTAACCGATCATGACCCGAAAGGAACCGTCTTTACATTTACATTACCAGCAGGGGAGGTTGAACTGCATGAATAAACCTTTAATATTGGTTGTGGAGGATGACCCTCCGGTACGCAACCTGATTACAACGACATTAAAAACCAATGATTATCGCTATCTGGTCGCAGCGAATGGAGAAGCTGCAATTCTCGAAGCATCTTCCCATAATCCGGATATTGTCTTATTGGATCTTGGCCTGCCGGATATGGACGGCGTACAGGTAATCCAAAATATCCGTTCGTGGTCAAATCTGCCGATTATCGTTATCAGCGCCCGCAGCGAGGATAACGATAAGATCGAGGCGCTGGATGCCGGCGCTGACGATTACCTGACCAAGCCTTTTTCTGTGGAAGAACTGCTGGCACGACTTCGGGTCACGCAAAGAAGGCTTTCCTATATGACGGCGGAGATACTGGCGGCGAGCTCTGTCTTTGTCAATGGAAAACTGAAGGTAGACTATGCCGGCGGATGCGCATATCTGGATGGCCAGGAGCTGCACCTGACACCGATTGAGTATAAGTTGCTGTGTCTGCTGTCCAAGAATGTGGGAAAGGTATTGACGCACACCTTTATCACACAAAATATCTGGGGACGGAGCTGGGATAATGATATTGCTTCCCTCCGCGTCTTTATGGCAACGCTGAGAAAAAAACTGGAGCCATCGCCGGATTCTGCGCAGTATATCCAGACCCACATTGGTGTGGGTTACCGGATGATGAAGGTGGAATAATCGGAAAAACAGGAATCTCCTTTTCTGATAGACTTAAATGACAACTTCTGATAAAATGTTAATAGCTGAGTTATTGCAAAGGCATGGCTCAAAATAATCGCTATGTAAAGAGTCTGCGAAAGAATGAGGAGAATGAAAAATGTCACTGGAGAGAGTAAAAGCATATCTGGAAACGGAAGGAATTCTGGATAGATTAAAGGTATTTCATGAATCAAGCGCCACGGTGGAGCTGGCGGCGCAGGCACTTGGCTGCGAACCGGCGCGGATCGCGAAAACAATGTCGTTTTTGCTGGGAGATGAGGCGATCCTGATCATCACAGCGGGCGATGTAAAGATAGATAACAAAAAGTTTAAGGAACAATTTCATCAGAAGGCGAAGATGATACCGGGCGACCTGGTGGAGCAGTATATCGGACATGCGCCGGGCGGCGTCTGCCCGTTTGCGATCAGGGAACACGTTCCGGTATACATGGACGTGTCTCTGAAACGTTTTGAAATCGTATATCCTGCAGGCGGCGACGCGCACAGTGCGGTCGAGCTGACGCCCGCGGAGCTGGAGAAATATTCCCGGAGCTGCGGATGGGTGGATGTGTGCAGGGAGCGGTGAGGAGGACGTTATGACACAGCAGGAGAGGCTGATCTATCTTATAGATTATCTGAAAAAGGAAAACGATGATTTGAAGAATATAGAGGTGCCGGATGAAGAGACGGAGCAGAAAAGACTATTGCGCTCCCTCATGAATATCCGCCCTGCGAAAGCGATCGGAAAAGATTTCCTGGATATACAGGATGCTTATCTGCAGGCGGAGCAAAAGAAAAAGCGTCTCATTTCTCTGGCGGATTTCGTCCCCGTGCAAAAGGGAATTTATTTGTGGCAGGGCGATATCACAGCGCTAAAGACGGATGGAATTGTAAATGCCGCCAACAGCGCTCTTCTTGGCTGCTTTGTGCCCTGCCACGGCTGTATTGATAATGCGATCCACTCCGCTGCAGGAATCCAGCTTCGCCTGGAGTGCGCACGTATTATGGAGGCACAGAAAACGCCGGAGCCTGTTGGAAAAGCAAAAATAACAAAAGCGTACAATCTCCCGTGCCGCTATGTTCTGCATACAGTAGGACCTGTTATTTATGGAAGAGTGACCGATGCGGACTGCGCATCACTGGCGGATTGCTACCGCTCCTGCATGGAGCTTGCAGATGCTAATGGATTGAAAAGCATTGCATTTTGCTGCATTTCAACGGGAGAATTCCATTTTCCGAATGAGCTGGCGGCGGAAATAGCAGTACAGACGGTAAAAGAATGCCGGAAGAAAGATCAGACCGGACCGGCGGTAGTATTCAATGTTTTCAAAGACATGGATTATGAGATCTATAGGCGGCTGCTTAAAGACTGAAAGATCTTTTATGATAATTGATGGGGCTTGACGGCAGATTCTGCTGTCGAGCCCTTGGTTAATTCATATCAAAAATAAGTTGGTATGTTAAGAGAACCCGGAAAATCCGGGGATGCCGGTTATTGTGAATTTTTAGCTTTGTAATTTTCGCCCCAATCCCACATGGAATCCAAAATGGGCTTGAGACTGTAACCAAGCTCTGTCAGTGTGTATTCTACATGGGGAGGAACTTCCGGGAAAACGGTACGGATAACCAGACCGCTTTCTTCCATCTGGCGAAGCTGCGCAGTCAGAACCTTCTGCGACACGTGTCCGATGGATTTTTTTAATTCTCCGAAGCGTTTGGTTCCGGGCAATAAATCCCGCAGGATCAATACTTTCCATTTATCACTGATTAAGGTTAAAGTTGTCTCCACCGGACAATCCGGTAATGTCTTTGCCGGTTTACTGGCAATTTCTTTTGGGGTCTCCATATAAAACACTCCTCGCTTTCATGGTATCTTATAGGTAACTATGGCACAATATTGTGCTTACTTTACGAAATGGTGGTACGGTTTTATTATAAGAGCATCAGGAAGGAAAAGCAAGCGATTCCGAACGAAAAGAGGAAAAAACAGTTCGGGAAAGCATGGTTTCCTGCTGGTAACTATACCACAATATTGTGCGTACTTCACAGAAAAGAGAAGGATTGCTACAATATGATCAACAAAGGCGAGAGCCAACAAACAAAATAAAACCAATTTGGAGGTAAGTACAATGAAGAAAGTAATTGAATTTTTAAATGAGAACCCGGTTCAGTATCTGGCAACCGTAGGACGTGATGGAAAAGCAAAATGCCGCCCGTTCATGTTTTCCGGAGAAATGGACGGGAAGCTGTGGTTCTGCACTAACAACACAAAGGATGTTTACAAGGATATGCTGGAGAATCCTGAGATTGAGATTTCTGTTTCCAGTCCGTCCTATGCATGGATTCGTCTGCATGGCAAGGCGGTATTTGAAAATAACATGGCTGCAAAGGAAATGTGCATCGCAAACCCGATCGTCAAGGGACAGTATCAGACCGCGGATAACCCGATTTTTGAGGTTTTCTATCTGGAAGATCCGCATGGTGTGATCGCAGATTTTTCCGGCAAGCCGCCTTATGAATTTTAAGAAAATAAACGGCTGATGTGGAGAAATTCCACTACCGACGGTAATAGTCCGGATGGAAGAAGATATGACAGGAGAAGCCCCGCAGAAAAAGAACCTGCGGGGATCTTCTCTTAAGCACAATCATATCTCATACAGGAGAATTATGAGTAAAACGATATCATTATCAGTAAAAAAACAGAATACAACACCAGCAGTAAGAAAAATCACTATGACGGCCATGCTTGCCGCAATATCGTATATTATGGCTTTTGCGGAATTTCCGGTGCCGCTTTCGCCGCCTTTCGCAAGAATGGATTTATCTGATTTTCCCGCTCTGATCGGGGCATTTGCATTTGGCCCGTCTATCGGAGTGATGATTGAACTTGTAAAAAACGGCCTTCAGTTGTTATCAACTTCTACAGGAGGCGTGGGAGAGCTTGCCAATTTTCTGATGGGTTCCTCTTATGTCCTGACTGCGGGCCTTATCTATAAATGGCATAAAACGAAAAAAACAGCAGTGGTTTCCTGCATTGTCGGGAGTGTAGTCATGGGGATTACGGCAGCGATTGCAAATTATTTTATCCTGCTTCCCATGTTTGAAGGGTTTATGCCAATGGATCAGCTCATTGAATCTTTCGGAATGTTTATTCCGTTTATTAATACGAAACTGGATGTTGTATTATATAATGCTTTTCCATTTAACCTGTTAAAGGGACTGGTGATCGGAGCGTTTACTATAATGGTTTATAAGCGCCTGGTACCTGTGCTGAAGGGGAACCGTTGAAAGGAGTGCTTCAAATGCAGACAAAAGATTATTTGAGATTACTGGTGGAGCAGATACATTCTGCTGTGATTGCAACGATCGGCGCTGACGGACATCCGCAGACCCGTGTGATTGATATGATGCTGTGGGATGACAAGGGAGTCTACTTCCTGACAGCAAAAGGAAAGGCATTTTATGAACAGTTGATGAAGCAGAAATATATTTCCCTGTCTGCCACAAAGGATAAATATTCTATTTCATTGCGGGGAGAGGTTACCAATATAGGAAGTGAAAAGCTGGATGAGATTTTTGAAAAGAATCCTTATATGCAGCAGATCTATCCGGAAGATACCCGCAGTGCGCTGGAGGTTTTTGCGGTTTATGAAGCGGAAGGGGAGTTTTTTGACATCAGCGATCCTTCCTGTGTGACGCGGGACAGCTTTGTGGTTGGAAATATTCAGAAGAAGCAGGGAGGCTATTTTGTGGGTGAGGGATGTATCGGCTGTAAGTTATGTTACTCTGTCTGTCCACAGAAATGTATTGATATTTCCCAAAAACCAGTTGTGATCGCTCAGAATCACTGCCTGCACTGTGGGCGTTGCGCGGAAATCTGTCCGAAACAGGTAATTGAAAAGAGGTGATATTTTGTGTTTTCAAAGATTTTGACAAAGAAATCTACAGAAAGCTACTCACAGCAGATTGAACAATTACAAATAGAGTTTCGGCAGGCGGATGCAGTGCTGATCGGGGCAGGTTCCGGTCTTTCCGCTTCGGCCGGATTTACTTACGGCGGGGAGCGTTTCCAAAAATATTTTGGAGATTTTGCAGAAAAGTATGGGATCCGTGATATGTATTCCGGCGGGTTTTACCCGTATTCTTCTCCTGAGGAATATTGGGCATGGTGGAGCCGTCATATTTATTATAACCGTTATGTAGACATTCCAAAACCGGTTTATCAGAAATTGCTGGAAACTGTGAAAGACAAGGACTATTTCGTGCTTACAACGAACGTGGATCATTGTTTTCAGAAAGCGGGATTTGACAAAAAGAGATTGTTTTATACCCAGGGAGATTACGGGCTGTGGCAATGTTCCGACCCATGTCATGAAAAAACATACGACAATAAAGAAACTGTTCTGCAAATGCTGAAAGAACAAAACAATATGCGGATTCCATCTGAACTGGTTCCTCATTGTCCTGTATGCGGAAAACCAATGACTATGAATTTGCGCTGCGATAATACTTTTGTGCAGGATGAAGGCTGGTATGCCGCACAGGGCAGATATTCAGATTTTGTGCGCCGGCATGAAGGATTAAGAGTACTTTATCTTGAATTGGGGGTTGGAGCCAATACTCCCGGCATAGTGAAATTTTCTTTCTGGCGTATGACGGCAGAGAGCCCAAAGGCGGTCTATGCCTGCATCAATTATGGAGAAGCCTGCGCACCAGCGGAAATCAGAGAACGCTCTATCTGTATTAATGGAGACATTGGGAAGGTACTCGGACAACTACGAGACAGACAACAGGAGCAATCAGAAAGACCTTGTTGCGAGCAAAAAGTCAAAATTACTTGAAATGTTGATACAACGTTTGAAATGTATCTAAAAACAGAACTCTATCAAGAGAAAAGACGATAAAAGTCAAGAAAATATTGACTTCTGGAATCCTCCTGAATATAATGAAGGTGTATAAGGGAGAATAATACTCTAAATTATGCTGGAGGTAGCTGTGATGGTAAATATGAATGAGATTATCAGTAACAATATTATAAATATTATGAAGCAGAGTGAAAAAAAGCAGGTTGACCTCGCAGGTTATCTGGGGGTGTCTAAGCAGATTGTAAGCAAGATGCTTAGTGGTGCAAGAATAATTAATGCTATTGAACTGCAGAAAATATCAGAATTTCTTAATGTTTCCATGGAAAGTCTGGTTAAGGTTCCAGAGGTTATTCCGGAAACAAATGCAGTAAAAGCATTTATGGGTAAAGTGGAATCTCGGGAAGCAAAAGAAGGACTGAAAATTGCAGATGAGATTGCAGATCTTATTTGTTTTTATGCACGTACTCGTGAAAATGCTGAGGAAATGATGAAGCCATGGGAGGCGTAAAGTTATGTGCCGGGTTTTGGATAACAGTCTGTTTGTTAGAGACAGAAAAAAATACATAAAAATAAGTGAATGTGCAACAAGCTTCAATTCACTTTATAATAAAAACAATATTATCCAGGATGATATTTTTAATGTGTTGGAGAATTATGCGGCGCGTCACGATATGCCATTTGATATGTTGAGATATCCAATTGGAGATGCGGAATTATGCGCATGTACATTTATTCGCCAGGGGCGTATGTTTGTAATGATTAATTCATCTCTGCCATTATCGAAGCAAATCTTTGCAGCAGCACATGAGTTGTATCATATTTATTGTTATTTTGAAGAAAACGATCCAGTTTTGTTACAATCAGGTTCAATCCTGGAATCTGATACCATAGATGAGGAAGCAAAAGAAATTGAGGATATGGCAGCAAATGCTTTTGCTGCGATTTTATTGGCACCAAAGGACCGCCTTGATGAACAGACAGGTGTGTATAATTTATCCTATAAGAACATTTCTGTACAAACAGTGCTTAAAATAATGGATATTTTTGCAATTCCATACAAGGCTGCAGTGCTTCGGCTTTTTGAAGAGGATAAAATTGATATAAAGGCGGCAAGGATGTTATTGCAGATTGATGTGACAGAAATTGAAAAACAAATGGAGCTTACAGGAAAAGCTGCAAGATGGCAGGAAATTCCTAATAATTTCATTAGATTTGGGAGTTTATCAGAGCTTATGTACGATGTTGAACAATTTGAAGCAGTTCGTGATGAACGATTAGAGAGTGATAAGATCAGATTAGATGAAATTGTAAAACGTTTAAGAAAACAGTGAGGTAATGTCTATGGGAGTTGACAAGAAATATGCCTTGCTGGATACGGACTTTTTGTACAAATCGCATGTAGCAAGAAATGCAGCGAACCACACCTTAACAGATTTTGTAATAGAGTTTACGGATTATGAGTTTTTCTGTCACGAAATGATTAAAGAGGAACTGACCAGACACGAAGTGGTTCCTGATCCGAACCCATGGCTCGAAGATAAAATTCAGAGCGGAACAGTAAAATATATTCAGACCGTGACATAGTAACAGAACTTGGAAAAATATATGGCACATCTGCAACAAGTATGTATCTAACATTGTTACAGATAAGTTGTGATACATTTAATACTGGATTTTTCGAAAAATACTATGGCTCGATGAGTGATATAGATAATTTGGAAGATGTGGAAATATTTCTTGCAGTATTAAAAACATGCGATGATGGTGTTCCTTCTCAGAATGGTTTGGGAGAGAAAAAGACCTACGTACTAATCCAAATGATGGAGATTATTCATAGTAATCGGGTATATGTATTTTGTTCTGACGATTTCAGAGCAAGGCGAAGTATAGCCGGTTTAACAAAGCCTGTTCATTGTATTAGTATTTTAGGAGTTTTTTATAAGTTGATGAAGATGGGGCATGACAAATCCGAAATGCAGGAATATTACAATAGGTTGTCTGCCTTTTTGAAGAATCAGACGGAGTATAGGGTTTGGTCTGCATCAGGACATCAACGTATAAGAGTGCCTATACAGCAGGTGCTTGATGATCTATATGATGGAAAATTTCAAATGTTAAGAAATGGAGATCTGCAATACATAAAGTAATGCGTCATATAGTATGAATAGTAGTAAGCCCTGAGAGAGTAATCTTTTAGGGATTTTCTTATGCAGAAATTTCTATATGTTGAGAAAAGCAGATACAGGGGGCGAGATCTATTTCCTGCAGATCGCGGCCCCTGTTGTATATGGTGACCTTTCAGGGATTATACAGGATCATGTGCAGAATCGTGGTTTCGGCTCCGGCATTTCGATAAGAGTGAATCGTATCACCCCTGAATCGTATACTCTCTCCTTTTGTGACGGAAAATTGTTCATCGTCAATTCCTATTTCCATCTGAATCTTTTTATTCGAATTTCCTGTCATAAAGCAGCGCAGCGATCAGCACAACGAAACAGGAACCGGCGTTGTGTACCAGCGCTCCGGTGGTGGGTGTTAATACTTCCATGAGCGACAGCACGATCGCCACAAAGTTAATACACATAGACAGGGTAATGCTGGCTTTGATGGTCTTAACCGTTGCATTAGACAGCCGCTTCAAATACGGAATTTTTGAAATGTCATCACTCATCAGGGCAACTTCCGCGGCGTCAACGGCAATGTCGCTTCCCATGCTTCCCATAGCCACGCTTACATCGGCGGTTTTCAAAGCCGGCGCATCGTTGACACCGTCGCCGATCATGCAGACCCTGTGATTTTCTGCCTGCAATTTCTCAATGCTCTGCACTTTTTCTTCCGGCAAAAGTTCTGCCCGGACTTCAGAGATACCAACCTGCTGTGCAAAATAATCAGCCGTTTTTTGATGATCGCCGGTAAGCAAAACAGTACGGATGTGCATATCCGAAAGACGGGAAACCATGTCTTTCGCTTCCGGACGCAGCACATCAGAAAGTGCGATAACACCGATACTTTTTTGGCCTTCCGCTACAAGAATAGAAGCCTTTCCCTGTGTACGCAGCCGTTCCAATGCGAAATGAACCCTGGTATCAATCGAAACACCACTTTCGGTGAGATATTTTTCATTGCCGCAAAGCAGCCTGTGGTTGTCTATCTCTGCAAAAATCCCTTTGCCGGCAGTCATGCTGAAAGCAGTTGATTCTGCCAATGGAATTTCTTTCGCCTTTGCATATGCAACAATCGCTTTTCCCAGCGGGTGCTCGCTTTTGGCTTCAGCGGAAGCGGCCAGAGAAAGCAAGTCTGTTTCACTGATCGCCTCATCAAAAGAAATTATATCGCTGACATCTAAGCGGCCATAGGTTAAAGTACCGGTTTTATCAAAAGCAATCGTATCCACCTTTCCCATTTTTTCAAGGGCCTCTCCGGACTTGATGATCACACCATGTTTTGTTGCCTGACCGATTGCTGCCATGATTGCGGTAGGCGTTGCCAATACAAGGGCGCAGGGGCAGAACACAACTAACACGGTGACTGCGGTAATAATATTCCCGGTGAATACATAGGCCCAAATTGCGATAAGCAGGGCAACAGGAACCAGCCAGCTTGCAGCCCTGTCGGCGATTCTCTGCATGGGAGCCTGTTTATTCTCTGCGTCCTGCACCATGCGGATCATTGTTTGCAAAGAACTGTTTTCTCCCACTTTTGTTGCCGAAATATCAATCGAACCAAAGCGGTTGATGGTACCGCAAAACACTTCTTCCCCCACACCTTTGTCCACCGGAAGGGATTCTCCTGTCATAATAGACTGGTCAACCGAGGTTTCGCCATTTATGATCGTTCCGTCAACCGGGATCGTTTCGCCGGGCAGAATACGCAGCAGATCTCCCTGCCGGATTTCCTCTGCCGGTATCATTTCTTCTTTCCCGTCATTTAGCTTGCGTCCCTTTGTCGGCGCAAGACGAATCAGCTTTTTGAGGCCTTTTTTGCCCGGTTGGTTGTGGCTTCCTCCAAAAGCGCGCCGACTGCCATAATGAACACAACTTCTCCTGCCGCAAACAAATCTCCGATTGCAATAGCGGCGAACATGGCGATGCAAATCAAAAGAGCAGATGATATTTTGCTGATACCGGGATTGTGGATCATTCGCCATATTGCCAGATACAAAAGCGGTATGCCGCTTATGATAATGGTCGCCCATGCGGGGGCAACAGGCAGGTTTACGCCTGCTTTTGGCAGGACAAAGCTGAAAATTAAAAAGACGCCGCCGATCATTGTCATAGGCCATCCCGCCAGAAAATTATTGAGCTTCTTTAACATCATAATTCCTCCGATCCATAGCGAACCTGCTTGACACTTGCCTGCAGCTGCCGTACAATAAATTCAATAACGAACACTTTGTTCTCTTTTATTGTAAGCAGGGAACAAATGAAATACAACGGATAATATTGTCCCCGTGTTTCGTATGGAACATTTTTGAAAAATTGTACGGAAAGAGGTAGCTATTTAAGAAATGGACAGACGACAGCAGAAAACAAGGGCAGCTATTTTTTCTGCATTCAGTACGCTCCTGGCGGAAAAAAGCTATAACAAAATTACGGTACAGGAAATTATTGATACTGCAAATGTTGGCCGGACAACATTTTATGCACACTTTGAAACAAAAGACGATCTGCTGAAAGCCTTATGTGAAGAACTTTTCGGCCATATTATCAGCAGCGCAATGGATCGCACCCACACGCACGGATTATATTCCGACAGAAATGCGCCGGAGTCTGTATTCTGTCATTTATTACATCACCTGCAGGAAGATGAAAATAATATCCTCGAATTGCTTTCCTGCGAAAGCAGCGAACTTTTCCTGCGGTATTTTAAAGACAGCTTAAACGAATTGATACAAGATCAGTTTGTCAATCAAAACAGGAAAAACAATACGAATATTCCGCAGGACTTTCTAGTCAACCATATTTCCGGCAGCTTTGTAGAAATGGTGCTGTGGTGGATTAAAGGCCGAATGAAGCAAACGCCAGAGGAATTAGACCGATATTTCCGGGCAGTCATTGAGCCGATCCTGTAGTTTTTGAGCATAGTGAAATTTTCTTCCCAAAAGGCAGTCTGTGAACGTCGCCGGAGATATAGAATCAGCCGGATCGTGTTCAGAGAGGGATTCTGGCGGAAAAGGTTGTCCATCCGCCGCGGCTTTCCACAAGAATTTCACCGCCATGCTTTTCAGCGATGGATTTTGCGATCGCAAGTCCAAGCCCGAAGCCGCCGCTCGCGCGGTTTCGTGATTTATCGGTGCGGTAAAAACGGTCAAAAATTTTCTCCAGCTCTTCTCTGGGGATTTCTGCGCCGGTGTTGGAAACCTCCAGAAGCGCAATGCGCCGGGGGCGGCGTCTGAGGGTGAGGCTGCGTCCCTCCGAGACCGTGCAGCTCTGCAGGGTGATTCGCACGCTGCCGTTCGGGGAGGTGTACTTCATGGCGTTGTCCAGCAAAATAGCGGCAAGCTGGCGGATTTCTGTCTCGCAGCCTGTGCAGCAAAGATTTTCCGCGATGGCGACGTCATAGGAGATGCCGTGCTCAAACGCAAGGCTCTCAAATGACAGCGCCGTGCCAAGCAGCGCGCTGCTCAGGTCAAATTCACAAAAGTGTGCGCTATCTCCGACTGTCGATTCCTCGGAGCTTATACGGGAAAGCGTCAGAAGATTTGTGATAAGTGCGGTCATGCGCTGCCCCTCCGCTTCAATATAATCCATCCATTTATTTTCCCCGATTTCTGTGCGAAGAAGATCAATATTTGCATTAATTACCGTGATCGGTGTTTTCAGCTCATGACTTGCGTCTGATATAAATTGTTTTTGCTTATTAAATGCGTCCCTGACAGGCAGCACAATTCTGCGCGAGAGTATTCGCGCCGCCAGAAAGAACAGCACCATCAGAAAAAGGCACAGCGTCAGAGAGCGCACAAAAGAAGCAAGAAAACGGCTCTGCGCAAGACTTTTCAGAAAAACAATTTCTTTTTTGTCCGGGAGCGTTTTTACAAGAAACCGAAGATCTTTATACATTCCTTCCTGCTCGCCGGACGCAAGCAACTCCTGTGCGATAGCAGTAATTTCCTCTTCTGTATAGGCAGCGTTTTCGTAGGCTGTGACTGTCACTGTGCCGTCGGCGGAAATCTGCACAATATAGCTGTTGTAAAATTCGTGGAGCGTTTCATCCCCTTTCTTCTGATCCTGCGCGTCGGATGTTTTAGACAGATCCTGTGCGTCGGATGTTTCTGCTTCCGGTTCCGCTGTGAGGGCAGAATCGTGCTTTGGTTCCGCCATGTCGATTTGCGGAAGGCCGGGATCTGGCTCCATCATGTCAATTTGCGGGAGCGTGGAATTTGATTCCGCCATGTTGATTTGCGGAAGGCTGGGATCTGGCTCCGCCATGTCGATTTGCGGAAGGCTGGGATCTGACTCCATCACGTCAATTTGCGGAAGGCTGGGATCCGGCTCTGGCGCGGCGTTCTCTGCGGAAAGTGATTTGGGCTGCAGATTATCCGGCGCTTTTTTCGTATAGGTTCCTATTCTCTGAAGAAATGTGCGTTCCTGTGCAACGAGTGACTGGTAATTTGTGACATTGATCGTCAGAAAAATGCCAAGCGTCGTCACTGTCAGAATGAGAAAGATTGTCCATTGAATTTTCCGTTCCAGTTTTTTAATCATAAATCTGCACCTGCTTCCTGGAGACTGTAGCCGATGCCGCGGATGGCGCGTATCTCTACATGCGCACCGGTGTGTTTCAGCTTTTTGCGCAGGAAAGAGATATACACATCCACGTTATTGTACTCCACTTCCGAATCATAGCCCCATATTTTTTCTGTGATCTGGCTTCTGGAAATCACCTGCTTCGGATTTCGCATCAGATATTCCATAAGTTGAAATTCCTTGCTCCCAAGCGTCAGCGTATGTGATGTGGCAGATGAGGAAAGCGTGAACGTGCGTATATTTAAGTAAAGGTCACAAAAAACAAGCTCATCCCGGACAACCTCGCCGTGGCGTCTGGTGACGGCGCGGATTCTTGCAAATAATTCCTTCATCTGGAACGGTTTCGTCAGATAATCATCCGCACCAAAATCGAGCCCGGTAATTTTGTCCTCCAGCTCGGACTTTGCCGACAAAATAATAACCGCAGATCCTATTTTTTCCCGGCGAATCTGCTGCAGAACCTGATAGCCGTCCATTCCGGGCAGCATCAGATCCAGAATGATCACGTCATAGCGGCTGCTGAGTGCAAGCTCAAGACCGCTGATGCCATCGGAAGCGCTGTCTGTCGGATAGCCTTCTTTTCTCAGGGCTGCGGTGAGCGCTTCTTTTAAATGCAGTTCGTCTTCGATTACCAATATGTTCATGTATGTGCTCCTGGTATTAATTGTAATATTATATAACATATCACAACCAAATTGAAAAAGGGTTGAAAAAAACGTATTTTTGTGAAAAATCTGTGAAACCTTAGAGAAAATGATGTTTTCAATTTTTCTTCAAGAATTATTTTATATAAAGTGGTCAGATAAAATACGAATAGATATAGAAGAGATATGAGGAGAGCAGGGCATGGGCAGAGAGAGTAAAGAAAACAGAGAGAATAGAGAACGCAGAAAAGACAGAGAGAATAGAGGGAACAGAGAAAACAGAGAGAGGACAGCGCATGTAAACAGGATACTGCGGCGCATCCTGGTGTTACTTATAATTATTTTTGCAGGTCTTTTGATTGCACGGTTTCAAAGCATGGGAAAGGATCCCACAGGAGAGATGGAAGCGACACAGGCGGAACGTACAGAAAACGCAGGGGAGACAGGAAACACAGCGGGAACAGAGAATGCAGAGACAACAGCGGTAGAATTATTTGGGAAAAGCCTGGATTCCAATAAGTTTCAGGAGCTTGCGCAGGATGAGGATGTGATTTTTGCAGTGATGTCCTCATATTATAATGAGAAGAGTGATGCGGAAAAAGAATACAGCAATCTCCACACCTGGTCGCAGGCAGGGGTAACAGACGGCAGCTATTTCGTTTATGCCGCATACGAGGTGTCACTGGAAGAAATTGACACATCGGTTCCGAGCCTTTCCTGGGCATATCTGCAGACAGACGAGGATGGGAGCCTGCAGTTCTCTGATGCTTCAGAGGATGAGCTGGTGCTGCAGCTCATTGAAAGCGTACGAAGCAGCGAAGAGGGACAGACATTGATTAATCTGGCGCAGCAGGCATATGAGGAAGCTGTGGAAAGTGACGCGGCGCTTGCGCAGTATATGAAAATGTACCAGGAAACTGAAGTGCAGCAGGAAGCAGAGGCTGCATAAATCATAAGAATAAATTTACACATATTTTTTACGTGACATTTACAGTCGGAGGATATTGCAATTTACATATCATCACTAAAATAATATCGTACACAGCGCAGAGCACGATGTTCTGAAAGACAGAAGAAATCAGGTAATGCAATAGGCTTCAGAACGTGCCATATGCGCAAAAAACATTATTTTAGGAGGATATGATGAAGAAAAAGCAGATTATGGCAATGTTATTATCCATGTGCATGGCAGTTCCGGCGATCGCAGGGATTCCGGCAGTCAGCGCAGGGGCGGCAGAGGAAGCGGCAGCGCCGAAGTATATTTTCCTGTTTATCGGAGACGGTATGAGCTTTCCGCAGATCCAGACGACGGCAGATTATCTTGGGACAACCGCAAGCGACGGCGGGATCGAGACGACAGCACTTTCCTTTATGAATTTTCCGGTGGTAGGCACAGCGCAGACCTTTGACAGTACCTCATTCGCACCGGATTCCGCGTCGACAGCGACCTCTATCGCGACGGGAAACAAGACCTACAGCGGTACGATCAATATGGATACGACGATGACGATTCCGTTTGAGACGATCGCGGAAAAGCTGAAGGCTCAGAAGGACTACAAAATAGGAATTGTTACGAGCGTAAACTTAAACCATGCAACTCCGGCGGCATTTTATGCACACCAGGCATCCAGAAACAGTTATTATGATATTTCCATGGAGCTTGTTGAGAGTGGATTTGATTATTTCGCAGGCGGCGCGCTGCTCGATCCGACAGGAAAAGAGGACGATCCGAAAGACGATGCATATCAGGTAGCGGAAAGCGCGGGCTACAAGGTTATCAAAACACAGGCTGAGGCAGAAGCACTCACTGCTGAAGATGGCAAGGCAATTGTGGTTGCCGAGACGCTGGCGGATTCCGATGCGATGTCTTATGACCTGGATGCGGCAGAGGGCGAATGGCAGCTGAAAGATTATGTGGACAAGGGAATAGAAGTACTTGACAACGAAAACGGCTTTTTCATGATGGTAGAAGGCGGAAAGATCGACTGGGCATGTCACGCAAATGACGCTGGTTCGACGATCAATGACACATATGCATTAAGTGAAGCAGTGGCGAGCGCAGTGGAATTTTACAACGAGCATCCGGAAGAGACGCTGATTCTGGTAACAGGCGACCATGAAACCGGCGGTCTGACGATTGGTTTTGCAGGTACAGATTATGATACATATCTCACAAATCTGACGAACCAGAAGATTTCTTATGCAAAGTTTGACTCGGATTATGTGGCGGGATACAAGGAGAACCAGACACCGTTTGAAGAGGTGCTGAAAGACATTAAAGAAAATTTCGGACTTATGACGGCGGACGATCCGGATGCGACTGAGGATTCCAAACTGGTACTTACAGAATATGAGTATGGAAAACTGGAAGATGCGTATAACAGGACACTGGAATCAGGAAAAGGCAAGAAAGATGAAATGACCCAGGAAGAATATCTCCTGTACGGAACCTATGAGCCGCTTTCTGTAACCATCACACATATTTTAAACAACAAATCCGGCATCAGCTTCTCGTCTTATGCGCATACCGGTCTTCCGGTTCCGGTATTTGCACTCGGCGCAGGGCAGGACTTGTTTGAGGGCTATTACGATAATACGGATATTTACAACAATATGGCAGCCCTCACAGGTGTAGAGTAACTTAATGAAGTTTTTTCAAAAGAGCAAAAAAGGGATCAGCTATCAGCTTCCGGTTGTTTTCAGCCTCCTGCTGATAGCGGTTCTTTTATTTCTGCCGACCGGATATGAGGATGCAGTCATTTATAAAGGAACAGAGCGCTGCAGCGCAGAGGTTGTTTCGGTGGATGACAGCAAGATCATCAGTACCGGACTGATTAAATCCGGGGAGCAGAGCTGCAGGGTGCGGTTTGAGGGTGGAATGTTTCAAGGACAGGAGGCGGAAGGCGTAAATATGCTGACCGGTTCGCTGCAGACTGACAAAATTTTTGTGCCGGGCGACCGGGTATTGGTGGTGATCAGCCACAAGGGGGAAGAAATCCTCTCTGTCAATCTGATCGACCATTACCGCATCGATAAAGAAGCAATCCTTGCCGGATGCTTTGTAGTGTTACTTTTTGTTTTCGCCGGGGTAAGCGGGATCCGCGCAATTTTGTCGTTTGTGCTGACGGTGCTGACCATATGGAAGGTACTGGTTCCGGCATATTTAAACGGTATGCAGCCGGTGCTGCTTGGCTTAGGTATCGTATTGTTTTTGACTATTATGATCATCACGCTGGTGTATGGGTTTGACCGGCGCTCGTTTGCAGCGGTGTCGGGTTCGTTTCTGGGGATTCTGACAACCTGCGTGCTCGGAATGATCTTCACGGACGCATTCCGCATTCACGGCGCGATCATGACGAATTCGGAAAGCCTCATCTATAGCGGCTATGAGCATTTGAATCTGACGCAGATTTTTATGGCAAGTATTTTTATCGGGGCTTCTGGCGCGGTGATGGATCTGTCGGTCGATATCACCAGCGCTGTGCAGGAGGTTGTTCTCAAAAAGCCGGATATCACCAAAAAAGAAGCAATTCTCTCCGGTATGACCGTAGGCAGAGCTGCCATGGGGACGATGACGACGACATTGCTTCTTGCATATTCCGGCGGGAGCATTGCGCTTTTGATGGTATTTATGGCGCAGGGAACGCCGCTGGACAACATTTTGAATTATAAATACATTTCCTCAGAAATTCTGGATACTCTGGTCGGCAGCTTCGGGCTTGTGACAGTGGCGCCGTTTACGGCGCTGACAAGCGGTCTGGTGCTGGCGGGGAGAAAAGGAGAGCAGTAAAAAATTCCTGTGCAGCAAAAACCCCGCTGTACAGGAATTTGTGCTGCACAGGAATTTATGCAGAATAGAAATTTGTGCTGCACAGGAATTTATGTAAAATAGAACTTTATGCAAAACAGGAATCCGTGCAGAACAGATCTTAATGTCTCTGCAAATCGTCGTCATATGTTTCACAAAAGCGTGCGGAAAACGAGGGTTCCATGCCTGCCGTGTACAGATGGGAAATGTCTCCAAGCTGTGCCGCACGGAAAGAGGCAATGCCTTTCTGACGTTCTTCGGTGTAAATGGTGCTCACGCTGGTCGGAGCGAACGCTGTTCCATGCCAGAGCACAAACGGAGAGATTCCCAGCAGGTGGGACAGAAGAACACACTCCAGCCCAAAGTGGCAGAAAAAAGCAAGCGTGTCTGTATTGGCTTTTGTGACATGATACAGATTGCCGCAGCGTTCATATCCGTGCTCTGCGAGCAGCGCGTCAAAATTCTTTGTGACATAATCGTAGCATTGTATCATATTACTTTGTGTACAGATCTCGCTTTGTCTCCAGTTGGTTTTGTGATAATATTCTTCATGCTTCGTCCAGTAATCAGGCAGGATATCCCAGATTACAGGAGCGTAAAGGGTGCCGTCCTCGCGCTGACGGGCGCCCGGATATGCAGAAAGAAGGGGATCCCCCTCTTTAAATTCCAGAATTGCCGGAAACTCCCGCATCCAGTCGCACTCCGCGGTGGCGGTGCGGTTCATTGCCTTTAAGCTGCAGGAGGCGGTATCGCGCGCTCTGCCAAGAACAGAAACATAAATATCTTTGATATCCATCGGCGCAATACGGGCGGCAAGGGCCTTTGCTTCCTTCCAGCCGCGCTCGGTCAATGTATCATGCTCATAATCAGGATCTCCGTGTCTGATAATCAATAATCTCATAAATAAAAGTCTCCTTATTATAATATGTGCTACTAAAAAAATCCGGTTCCGCTGGTATGCCGGGGAAAATTTGCGGGAAAACTCTGCGCCCACGTACAGCTCAGCGTACCTGCGCCCTGCGCCACACACAGTTTAGCGTATCTGCGTCCACGCACAGTTTAGCATAATTGCAGTTTACCGGCAAGAGTGATATACCAATTTATTTGGAATATTGATTTTAGTTGTGTAAATGGTTATACTATATAGCAAGATGAATGGTGAAACTACAAAATTGAAAAAGGTTTTTAGCAGTCTGGATACATGGAGGATGCCATGGAGAGATTTTATTTAAAAAATATAGAACTGTTAAATTTTAGAAGGTTTAGCAATTCTACATATGAACTTAATCCCAGGATGAATATTTTTATCGGAAAGAACGCATCAGGGAAAACTACGGTTTTAGAAGCTGCTACGGTTATTTTGGGCGCATATCTGACTGCTTTTAAAGAATATGTGCCAAGCAGATTCGGGCATAATATTTCAGATAATGATGTTTTAATGAAGGCATTAAAACCGGTGAAAAATGTTGCTGTTACAGCATCGGTAAAACAGTTCCCCTGTACTGTCAGCAGTCAGATTATGTGGGACAGCAAAACAGTGGAATGCGTAAGGACGCTGGAAAAAGAAGGCGGACGGACAAAATTTATTGGACAAAATCCTATGCGGGAAATGGTTGCGGAATGGGAAAAAGCGATAAAAGCAGCAGACGGTTCAGATGAAGGTCAAATATATCCGCTGGTACTATATCTGAGTTCTGCAAGACTGTGGAATGAGAACCGTACAGGGGAGATCGATAAAATTCCAGGAAGAACAGATGCTTATCAAAGATGCCTTGATCCGAAAAGAGGAAATCAAACATCATTTGAGTATATCAAGTTATTAGGAAGCCTGGCGTCGGAAGAAAATGATGGTATTCCACTTCCCTCATACGAGGTGATTATGGATGCGGTAAAATATAGTCTGGAAGAAGAAATGTCTCCGGGACAGCAGGCGTTATATTCATCAAGATATGGAGAAATCGCTGTGAAGAATCCGGATGGCACGGTAATCAATTTTTCGGCATTAAGTGATGGATACAGAAATGTCATTAAAATAGTAACGGATATAGCGACCAAAATGTGTATATTAAATCCATACCTGGGTAAAGACACTTTGAAAAAAACTCCGGGTGTGGTTGTTATTGATGAATTGGATTTAAGCCTGCATCCGACATGGCAGAGACGGATTGTACGCATTTTGAAAGAATTATTTCCCAAAGTACAGTTTATATGTGCTACTCATTCTCCGTTTATTATCCAGTCTTTAGAACCGGGCGAATTGATTGCGTTAGATACGATTTTAGACGAAGAGTATTCGGGGCAGAGCATAGAGGATATTGCAGAAGATATTATGATGGTTCCAGTAGCGCAATATAGTGAGAAGAAACTAAAAATGTATCAGGCTGCAGAAGAATATTTTCATGCGCTGAAAGGCAATGTGTCGAAAGAAAGGTTACAGGAACTGAAAGAGCGGCTGGATGTTCTTTCCGCAGAATATAGCGATAATCCCGCATACAGCGCATGGATGAAGCAGAAGTACCTGGAGAAAACAGTGGAGATGGATGAATGAGACCAGTGAATAAAGGAGAAACTCCGGACAAGGTGTTTAAAAAGTACCAGGAAGCAGAGCCGTATCTGGAAGAACGAGTAGGGCCATATTGCTCTTTTTGTGAATTCCCAATCAATCATGTGCCAGAGGTAGAGCACAAAGAAGCAAGGGCCAGAGGCGGGGAAGAGCTGGCATGGGAAAATTTACTGCTTTCCTGTAAATATTGTAACACTCGTAAAAGCACGATCGTGGCAAAAGGAGATAAGGGAAAATACCTATGGCCGGACGAAGACGATACATTTCATGCGTTTTCTTACGACATGGATATTCCTGGATTGAATGAGGAATATTTGCAAAGTCAGGAAAAGGGTGTAAAAGAGAAAGCAGAGAACCTGTTCAGGCTCCTGAAATTAGATAATATCCCGATCACTCCGACGGTGAAGGACCGGCGCTATGCCACGAGAAACGAAGCCCGTAACTATGCACTGTCCAGTAAACGTGGCTGGGATAAAGTCAGAGAATCAGCCCAGAGACAGGAGTATTTAGAACAAATAGAAATGCTGGCGAAATCCAGCGGATTCTTTTCAGTCTGGATGTACGTCTTTAAAGATGATATGGAAGTGAAGAAAATACTGTTGAGTGCCTTTAAAGGGACACGAGAAAAATATTGCACTTGTTAGAAAAAGGATTTACATAAATGGGAAGAATTTTGCTGAATCGAAGAATTGGAAAAAGGCGGAAAAACAGGGATATTGCGGAGGATTCTACTCCGAAGATGAACCTGTAAAGCCAAAGTCAGCTTTATATTGTGCGGACAGGAGGCGCAGGGAGAGAATAAAGGCAGCGTGGAAGCTTCCGGTGCGGGATTGCTGTAAGCAGTTGACTGTCTGTCTGCGGGATGAAAGTTACAATTCGTGCCGGATTTTTAACGATTCGTGCCGCCCCTATGGAAATAAAGACAGAAAAATATTATAATAGCGTCACATCAAAACTGTCACGAGACAGGAATTTTTCCAGGAAAGGGTTGCGCATGATGCTGCCAAATGAGATAATCTGTAGACAGACAGACAG
>UMKV01067703.1_pt1 | contig 49906 bp, 53 predicted proteins | sample 1966381 | NCBI WGS metagenome assembly UMKV01 (sample SAMEA4836182, study PRJEB28245) | human gut metagenome | biome: gut microbiome; material: fecal sample | place: Denmark | collected 2008
ACGGTCGCGTCCTGGAAAATTATTTCAATGCCGGCTTATGTAGCTGTTTAGTAAAGATTTTTCTTTGCTGAACAGTTTTTTTATTATATAATTAATTAAAAATAAATAAATTTCATAAATTAAGGGGAATTTTAAATTGATAAATAAAATTACACATAAAATTCTTGAAGGAAATAAATTGTCAAGGGAAGATGATATTTCTTTTCTTATAAACGGAAGTTTATCGGAACTTTCTAATGGTGCAGATGAAATCAGAAAAAAATTCTACGGTAATCATATTGATCTCTGCACAATAATCAATGGAAGAAGCGGACGCTGTTCTGAAAACTGCAAATATTGTGCACAGTCGGAACATTACTGTACTAATATTGAAGAATATGAATTTTTAAATGAGGATAAAATTGTTTCTGTATGTAAAAGTGTAGAATCAGATGGAGTTCATCGCTTTTCAGTAGTAACCTCAGGAAGAAGTCTTTCGGACAAGGACTTTACCAGTGCTTTGAAAGCATATAAAAATATGCAAAAGGAATGTAGTAATATAGAACTTTGCGCTTCTCATGGTTTGCTAACAGAAGAACAGTTTAGAGAACTTAAAGCGAGCGGAGTTTTCAGATATCATGCCAATATTGAAACATCTAGAAGATTTTTTCCGCAAATATGTACAACTCATACATATGATGATAAAATTGCATGCATAAAAGCTGCTCAGCGTGCTGGACTAAGTGTTTGTTCTGGAGGTATTATTGGCTTGGGAGAAAATTGGGAAGACAGAATTGATATGGCTTTTTCTTTACAGGAGCTTGGAATTGAATCTATACCAATTAATGTTCTTATACCAATTAAAGGAACTCCTTTGCAAAATCAAAAGCCATTGTCAGAAGACGATATAATCAGAACTATAGTCATTTTCCGTTATATAAATCCTACTGCATATATACGGCTTGCCGGAGGCAGAACGCTAATGCAGGATAGCGGCAGACATGCATTTCATTCAGGTGCAAATGCAGCTATTACCGGAAATATGCTTACTACTTCGGGAAACAATATAAAACAAGATCTGGAAATGCTCAGTGATGAAGGCTTTGACATTTTAAGGGAAATTAAAATATAAAAAATACAAAGGCAGAGTTTATTCTCTGCCTTACTTGATATAAATGAAGGTGTCTTATGCAAATAAACAGATTATTTGAAATAGTATATATACTTCTTGAAAATAAAATTGTAAAAGCCGGTGAACTTGCAGAGCATTTTGAAGTATCCGTCAGGACTATTTATCGTGATGTGGAAACGCTGTCGCAAGCGGGAATTCCAATTTATATGAGTAAAGGAAAAGGCGGAGGTATATCCTTAATGCCTGATTTTATACTTGACAAAGCAGTACTGACTGAACAAGAAAAAGGTGAAATTTTGTCTTCATTGAAAGCGGTTAGTGCTTTGAGTCTTTCTGAAAGCGGTTCGGCATTGAACAAACTAAACAGTATGCTGGGAAAACAGAATGATGATTGGATAGAAGTTGACTTTTCTTCATGGGGATATTTTGAGAATGATGAAAATTATTTTAGTAAAATAAAGAAAGCAATTGTTGAAAAGCATGTAATAACTTTTATGTATTCAAGCTCAAAAGGTGAAAAAATTTTGCGAACTGTTTTGCCGCTTAAACTTGTTTTTAAAGGTGCGGCATGGTATTTGTACGGCTATTGCAGATTGCGTGAAGATTACAGATTTTTTAAAATCAGAAGAATAAGTGAGCTTTCATTATCGGAAGAAATTTTTGATATGTGTATTACTGAAAGTATACTTGGCAAAAAACATTTTGATGTTAGCAAATATATAAAAACAAAATTGAAAATATCTTCTGAAATGGCGTTTCGGGTTTACGATGAGATAAGTAAATTTAAAATTGATGAAAACGGAGATTTTATATGCGAATTGTTTCTTCCTGATATAAATACAATTTGTACTTATGCAGCGTCTTTCGGAGAATACTGCAAAATTTTGCTGCCTGAGCAGGCAGTAAAGGAAATGAAAAAACGTTTGAAAAAAGCTTTGCAAAATTATATATAATATGACACACAGATGTCATATTAATTGATGTATAATGTGATTATAAATTTAGAAAAGAGGTAATCACTATGAATTATGAAATTGTAAATCTTAATGAGAAAATTATTGCCGGCATTTCAGCGAGAACCGGCAACAGCGATCCGGAGTGTCAGAAAATAATAGGCGGTCTATGGCAGGATTTTATGGGTAAAGGCATATGGGATTCCATGAAAAACAAAGCGAATGAATATTGTATCGGTCTTTATTCTGATTATGATTTCAGTAATATGACCTATGAGGTTACAATCGGTGCTGAAGTAACCAAAGCAGATTCAGAGCTTAAGGTCAAGAAGATTCCCGGAGGAAGATTTGCATTGTTTAAGATTAAAGGTGATGTTGTTAAGGATGTTGCAGAAGCTTGGGAGAAAATATGGACAATGCCGTTGGAAAGAAGCTTTACCGGTGATTTTGAAGAGTACATAAGCAATGAAAATGGGATTGCCGAAATAAATATTTATGTTGCGTTAAAATAATCCGGAGCAATAAAATTGAGAATTTTGTAAATATAGTATAAAAGGACGGAGGTTTACCGTCCTTTTTTATTCATATTTTTCTGGATGCTTTGACTTTCTTTTATAATTTTTTCTGTCCGTATCTGCAATACGTGTAACTGGATTTATTCCTAACCAGCTTCGTCTTTTGATTTCGTCAACACGGCGTTTTTCCTTTTTACTTAATTTTTCGTATGGTATAAATTTTTTCATGTTTATTCTTCACCCGCCTTGAAATTATAAATCGGTTTTAAAATGTCGTTGATTTCTGCTGTTTCTTCTATATTGCTTACAATATCTTCAATAGGTTTATATGCCATGGGGCATTCATCAAGTGTTTGTGAGTTGACCGATGTAGTAAAAATACCATTCATCTGTTTTTTGTACTCTGAAACAGTAAATCTTTCTTTTGCCTGCGATCGTGACATAAGGCGTCCTGCACCATGAGGAGCAGAAAAATTCCAGTCACTGTTGCCCTTTCCAGTACAAAGCAGACTTCCGTCCCTCATATTGATGGGTATCAGCAGACGTTCGCCTTTCTGTGCAGATACTGCTCCTTTACGGAGAATCATATTATCAGTATCAATATAGTTGTGAACGGTAGTAAATTGTTCTTTGATATGAAGTCCCATGCCTTTTATAATTTCATCTGTCATTGCCTTGCGATTCAGTGCGGCAAATTCCTGAACAATTTTCATATCGTGGATATACTGTTCAAAAAGTTCATGTTCAGTATAAGCCAGATGTTTTGGAATATCAGTGCGTTTGGTGTTCACAAGCTTTTTAAGTTCAGATTGAATCTGTTTTTCTTTGCCTTCGGATTTAAGTTTTTTAATAAGAGCGTCTATTTCTTTTTGTGAGCATTTGTTCAGTTTTTTGTATGCCTGTTCCTGATAATATTTTGCCGTTTCAACTCCCAGATGGCGTGAACCGGAATGAATCACAATATATATACTGCCGTCACTGCCTTTGTCAGCTTCAATAAAATGATTCCCTCCGCCGAGAGTGCCTATGCTTAATTCAGCACGAATGGGATTAATATGTTCATAGCAATAAAGCTGAGTAAGGTCTATTTTTTGGCTGTATCTGTGAGCCTTGTCACGAATATTGAATCCTGACAGAATTTTTTCATAGATAAGTTTGTCAAGCTTTTGCAATTCAATGTGTTTTTCTTTAAGAAGTATGGTTTCCATACCGCAGCCTATATCAACGCCTACAAGATTAGGGATCGCCTTACCTGATATAGTCATTGTTGTACCTATAGTACAGCCGGTGCCGGCATGAACGTCCGGCATAATTCGTATATCAGAATTTTTGCTGAAAGGCTGATTGCATAGGGTTATAATCTGAGAAATTGCATCTTCGTCAATATTATCTGTGAAAATCTTTGCAGTATTGTATTTTCCGCTTAAAATAATCATAAATTTCCTTTCCGAATTTGCCGCAAAAAAATGCGCTCTGTTTATACAGAAGCGCATTAAATATTAGTATACAGCTATTTTACTGTACAAAAATATATTGCAGGCAAATTTCATGCTTCTGCTGTAATGTATTAATTTGTTTGAATTTATAAAATATACTTATATACATAAAATTCACCGTCCTTTCTTTAATATGTTTTGTATTATAACATTTGTTTTTTTATTTGTCAAGAAAAAAATGTAAAAATTATGGATAATTTAATTTTTCTATGTTATAATTGGAAATAAGATAAAAATTTGAAAAGACCTGAGTTAAGACTAAAGCAGAAAAAGATGTTAATAATAAAGATAAATATATGAAAGTGAAAAAATATAGGAGGAAGTATGTACGATATTATTATAATCGGAAGCGGACCGGCAGGACTTTCAGCGGCAGTCTATGCCGGCAGGGCACAGCTTAAAGCTGTTGTGGCTGAAAGATTTTATGGTTCGGCAGGACAGATTACCGACAGTGAACAGGTTGATAATTATCTTGGACTTTACGGTGAAAGCGGTTTTGAACTTGGAGAAAAATTTCGTAATCATGCATTGGCTTTTAATACTGAATTTTATGAAGGCGAGGTTGCTTGTATAAGTAAAACGGAAAATGTTTTTAAGGTTGAATTTGCTGACAAAAGTCAATTTGAATCAAAAGCTGTAATTTATGCGGCAGGGACTTCCCGACGTAAGCTTGAAATAAAGGGAGAATCTGAATTTACTGGTAAGGGCGTATCATATTGTGCGGTATGTGACGGAGCTTTTTACAAGAATAAAACAGCGGCAGTTGTAGGCGGGGGAGATACTGCTTTAGGAGACGCACTTCTGCTTTCCAGGATGGCTGAAAAGGTGTATTTGATTCATCGCAGAAATGAATTTAGAGGAAATGCGATGCTTCAGGAAAAAGTACGGAATACTGAAAATATAGAAATTATTTTAAACGCAGTACCGTCTGAAATTATCGGAGATAATAGAGTAAACGCTATGAAAATTATACGTGAGGGTAAAGAAGAAAAAATATTTACAGACGGTATATTTGTGGCTGTAGGAACAGTACCTAATTCGGGTTTATTGAAAGGTTTTGTAAAGCTTGATAAAAATGGGTATATAATTGCAGATGAGGACGGTGTTACTTCTGTTTCCGGATTTTTTGCAGCAGGAGACGTCAGAACCAAAAGTGTAAGACAGGTGATTACTGCCGCAGCAGACGGAGCAAGTTGTGTATATTCAGCTGAAAATTATATATTGAAAAATAATATTTGAAAGGCATAAAAAAAACAGACATATCATAAAAGCTGATATGTCTGTTATATTTAAAACTGGTTATTTGAAGATAATTTGGAAATTTACCGATATGAATGCCGTTTCCAAATTAAGAAAGATAACTATTTTTCAGTGAAACCAAATCAAAGCAATTAATTTTATTGTCCTCGTATACATTTGCAATTTTTCCTTGTTCGATACTCAGGATTTCCTTTTTTATCAGATATTTTTGCAGCAATACTATATCGGCCACAGTAAAAGAACCGTCCATGTTTATATCGCCGAAAGGATAGGTCTCAGTTGTTTCAGGAACGAGCCATCCGCCGTCGTCTGCAATAAGACAAAGCATTTTTATTGTATCTCCGTAGTATACGTCATCTCCGTAATTTATTACAGTATCACGAACTTCTTCATGCCACTTAGAATTATCCCCGCATGCTGACGCTACAAGGAACGGCGCAGTAAAGCAAAGGTCATTGTAATCTTCGACAGGTGTACCGTCAGGCTTATACCCTGCTTTAATTTCCCACGGATCATTGCCGGTATCTTTTATCATAAAAGAATTTATTGCGTTAATAAAAGCAAGAGAGTCTTGATTTTTATTTACTAAATAATCCATACCGATTCGCCATGGAGTACGGCAGCTGTTGTAATAGTAATATCCATCGTAATCGCTTTCAAGGAAATTAGCCGGTGAAGGAATATAATTTCCGGAAGAATCTCTTATAATGAAATCAGGAAGAAGTCCTGTTTTATACTCATCAACAAAAGTATTAATAATATCGTAGGTTGTATCATATACCTTCATCCAATTTTCATCACCTGTAACCTCGGCAAATACAGGAAAATACTGTACTATAAAATCAGAACTGCGGGTTGCTGAATAATAAGGATCTGATTTATCACATTCGGACACCCAATCGCCCAAAGCGACGGTCCAGTATTCATGATTTACATCATATTTCATAATATCATTTATAACGGCGATTGCCTCGGCATGATAGTCGATTTCTCCGTCACTTCCCCAGACAGAATCTGCCAGCAGTAAAGCATAAGCGATATCCATATCACCGTCAGTAGCAGAATCGCAGAAGCCTTCGGTCATGCTGCCTTCATTTGCGCCGTCGATTAATTCAGTACCGTTGTCGCATTGCTGCCACGACATAAGATGAGAACCGATATCGCTGGGGTGTGCTTTAAAAAAGCGATACATTCCGTCGAAATAATATTTTGCCTGAGTATCATATTCAGCCATACTGACCGTTATCAGCATTCCGTAGCCGTGAGCTTCGGATACAGTAACAGGGACAGAAACGTTGTTTCCGCTGTATTTTTCTTCGCTGTACCAAACATAATACTGTGTTTCATCAGATACGTAAGTATCCTGAACAAGATATTTGTCTTTCCAATTTTCATAAAATGCTGTCGTTTCTTCTGAAAGAACTGATGCTTCTGTAGAGTCAATTTTAGCTGCGGTACATGACATTGTCAATGAAGCTTGTAAAAATACGGGTAATGCTGTAAGGGCGGCTATTTTATGTTTTAATTTCATGTTTATCCTCCAAAATATTTTTTGTATGCGCATGAACAATTAACAAGTTATTACAGTAATTATATCATTTATGATATCTTATTGCAATACTTATTGTAATATTTTTATAAAACCGTATATTTTCCTTTAGTCAGCAGATACTATATACAATCGCAAAAAGAAAAAGGAGATTATTATTATGATTGAACAGGATACAATAAAATTATTGAGAGAATGTGATGCAGGCATAAAAATGGGAGTATCTGCAATTGAAGAATCGCTGGACTATGTAAAAAGTGATAAATTAAAAAAATATCTGGAGGACAGTTATAAGGAAAATGATGAAGTAAAACACGAACTTCAAAAGCTGCTTGATGATTATCATGATGACGGTAAAGAACCAAATGCAATGGCCAAAGGAATGTCATGGATCAAAACAAATGTTAAGCTTTCGGTTAATGAATCTGATAACGCTGTTGCAGACCTTATAACAGATGGTTGTAATATGGGTATAAAAACATTAAATAAATATTTGAATCAATATGAGGCGGCTGACGAAAAATCTAAAGATCTTGCAAAAAAACTTATAAAGCTTGAAGAAAAGCTCAGAGATAATATCAAGGAATTTTTATAAAAAGAGATTGCTTTAGCAGTCTCTTTTTATAATACCCGAAAACTTGACTTTTTTGCTGACTGTTATATAATAGTATATGATAAATATATTATTATATTATGGGGGATTTAATTGAGAAAATCTGTTGCGGCAGCTATTGCATTGTGCATGATTATGGCTGTATCATGTCAATCAAAGGATTCAGGAAATAAGGCAGACAGTATTTCACAAATGTCTGTGTCAACGGAAATTAGTGCGGAAAATTTACTTAGCAATTCACAAGCTTCAGATATTTTGTGGCAAATTCTTAATAATAATGAGTTAAAGCTTATGTTTCTGGAAGATGAAGAATATCTGGGAGAAAGTGCATGCAGTATAAAGGCTTATTACGATATGGGCGATTACATTACGACAGAGGGACATTATCTTATTTTAAGAGAAACAGGAAGAGTGTTTAAGCTGGATAATGTCGGAGTTGATTATTATGAAATTACACAAACAGGACAAAATAATCCGTTTCCGGAATATGAATCATATATGCAAAACGGCAGATTTGAAAAAGCACTCAATAATAATCCTATTGACAGGGACTATATAGATACTTATAATGATACGATATATGCGACTGCTGATATTGTAAAACGCGAACAACGATATATCGATTTATGGCAGATTGAAATGGACAATGCACTTGAAATTTTAAAGAAGAATTTATCATCAAAAGAATCACTAGAACATTTGCATGAGAATTTGCCAGATGAAGATGCAATTCAAGTATTGAACGAGTCGCAGAAAAGCTGGGAACAATATATGAAAAACAGTATATGTCTGGGAGAGGACATTCACATGGCGTCTGTAGGCTGGGGATCTGAAATTCAAATTTTTTCTGCTTCAAAAATTTTGTATATGACAAGATACAGAGCGCTGGAGCTTGCAGAATACTGTATGCAGCTTACCGGTGAATATAATTTTATGTTTCAAAAATAAAAATTTATGCATATAATGGTTACAGGAGGTGGTATCTTGTCACCATGCGAATTAACGGCTTCAATAACTGCATTTGCAAATATGTTTGCATCAAAGTTTAATAATGATGAGCTTGCGGTTTGGGGTGCAGTTTTTACACAGCTTGGAGATACTCTTGAAACAATTGCGGCACAAAGAGAATTTATTGAAAAATCCTGTAACCGCAAAAATGAAAATAACTGTTAATAGTAATTAAATGAGAGTATTTAAGAGCATATAATTTATTTCGAGGGACTAAGCATCGTTTATTGCCGGTAAGCGACGGGGATTAGATTTAATAAAACAAGTGAAAACAGTCAAAAAAGCTAAAAATTATCGCTTTTTGACTGTTGTATTTTTATGATTTATGTGTTAAAATATAAATAAGCTTGAAGCTTAAATTTTTTACAAATTTTGATGAAGGGAGAAAAATATGTACGACTACGACCTTATATTTTGGGGAGCTGTATTTGCTGTAATGGTTATTGCAGAGCTGGCATCTTTTCAATTGATCTCGATCTGGTTTGCCATCGGCGCTCTTGTTACATTCATAATGGCGTTGTGCGGAGCAGAATTAGGAATTCAGATGCTTGTTTTTACTGTAGTATCAATAGTTCTTCTATTGTTTACCAGGCCTTTATTAAAAAAATTTGCAGTAAAAAAAATTCAGCCTACGAATATAGAGCTTGATGTTGGTAAAACTGCTGTTGTTATTGAAGAAATAAACAATAAAATTGATACCGGACGTGCTAAGCTCAATGGGGTTGACTGGAAAGCAGTTTCGGCAGACGATTCAATAATACCAGAGGGAAGCATAGTAAGAATTGATAATATAAGGGGAACTAAACTTTATGTAACCCTTTATAAGGAAAAAATAAATTTATAATAAACGGAGGAGATTATGGAGTATATTATTTTAGGAGTAGTATTATTTATTATTATTGTTCTTGTAACGAGAATTAAAATTGTACCTCAGGCTCAGGTGTACATAGTTGAAAGACTGGGTACATTTTATGCTGAGTGGTCGACCGGTCCGCATTTTCTTATTCCTTTTCTTGACAGAATTGCAAAAAAGGTTTCTATCAAAGATCAGATAGTTGATTTCAAACCGCAGTCCGTTATTACAAAGGATAATGTTTCAATGCAGATTGATACGGTTGTATTCTTTCAGGTTACTGATGCAAAACAGTATGCTTACGGTGTGGAGCGTCCGTTGTCAGCTATTGAAAATCTTTGCGCAACAACGCTTCGTAACATTATAGGCGATATGGTTCTTGATGAAACACTGACATCACGTGACAGAATCAACAAGCAAATCACCGCTATTCTGGACGAGGCTACAGACCGTTGGGGTATCAAGGTAAGCCGTGTGGAACTGAAAAATATCCTTCCTCCTAGAGAAATTCAGGATTCAATGGAAAAGCAGATGAAGGCTGAACGTGAAAGCCGTGAAAAGATTCTGCTTGCAGAAGGTGAAAAGAAATCTAAGATCCTTGTGGCACAGGGTGAAAAGGAATCACAGATTCTTCGTGCGGAAGCCGCTAAGGAATCAGAAATTCTAAAAGCACAGGCTGAAAAGGAAGCTATGATTCTGCGTGCTGAGGCTGTAAAGGAAAAGAAGAGACTTGAATCTGAAGGCGATGCTGTGGCAATTTCCAAAGTTCAGACCGCTAAGGCGGAAGCTCTTGAAAGACTCAATGAAGCGAAACCTTCTGAAAATGTTTTAAAATATAAAGCACTTGAATATTTTCCGGAAATTGCTAACGGAAGGGCAACCAAAATTATTATTCCAAGCGAAATCCAAGGTATTGCAGGTCTTGCGGCAGGCGTTATGGAAACGGTTACAGATAAAAATATAACGGAAAAATGATTTGTTTAATCTGTACTAAAAAATAAATGTGGTTTTGTATGGAGTGGCATTTGTCACTCCATTTTTGTTTTATTTTATATATTTTTTGTATAAAATGCGAAAATTATTTTGCCCTATTGCAAGACTGTTTTTTATGTTGTATAATATAAATAAAGATAAAATTTATGTTTAAATTGTCAGAAAAAGTCGTAAAATTGTTTTATATGAACTAGATATTTGTTAATTAGTAACAAATTATTTACAATAATATTGGCTTTAATGACAATTTGTTAACTTTTTATATTCGGTTAATATAATTAATTATTTACTGCGCCGAATTTCATATAGAAAATATAAAGAATAAAAGAAAAATGTGTGTGGAGTTGACAAAATGGTATTTTCAAGTTTATTTTTTCTGTACCTGTTTTTGCCTTTATGTGTTATATGCTATGCGGCAACAAAAAAGAATAGGTACAGAAATGCTGTGCTTATTATTTTTTCGCTGATTTTTTATGCGTGGGGAGAACCTTTATGTGTATTTATATTGATTATAAGTGCGGCTTTAAACTATATTCTGGCTTTTGCAATTGATAAGTATCGTGGAAAACTTATGGGAAAGTTAGCGGTATTTTTTGCAGTGTTTTTTGATCTTGCCGTACTTGGAATATTCAAATACAGCGGATTTATTGCTGAAAATTTAAATGCTTTACTTCCGCTGAATCTTCCCGTACCGGATATTAAACTTCCCATAGGAATAAGCTTTTATACTTTTCAGATCATATCTTATGTAATAGACTGCCATTGGGAAAAGGTATCTGTTCAGAAAAGCTTTCCGAAATTTCTCATGTATGTATCATTGTTTCCGCAGCTTGTTGCAGGACCTATTGTGCGGTACAGTACTATTGAAAGTGAGATAAGCAGCAGACGTACAACTCTTGACGATTTGTCGTCAGGCGTTTCAAGGATAGCTGTGGGACTTGCTAAAAAAGTTATACTTGCAAACAATCTGAATATTATTGTTGAAGCATTTTTCGGAAGTGATATTAAAAATCTTTCGGTTACCGGCACATGGTATGCAGTAATAATTTATGCAATGCAGATATATTTTGACTTTTCGGGATATTCAGATATGGCGATTGGTCTGGGACGTATTTTCGGATTCCATTTTGATGAAAACTTTAATTATCCGTTTATCTGTAAAGACGTTTCAGAATTCTGGCAGAGGTGGCATATTTCTTTGAGTACGTTTTTCCGTGACTATCTGTTGTATGTTCCGATATTCGGCAAAAGAAGAAAATATGGCGGACTTTTTCTTGTCTGGTTTTGTACGGGACTTTGGCATGGATCAAGCTGGAATTACATAATCTGGGGTCTTTATTTCGGTATGTTTATTTTTATTGAACAGCTTATCGGAAAAAAGAAAATGAAAAAAATACCTCTAGCTGTTCGTCATATATACAATAAAATAGTAATTATAATTGGTTTTGGGATTTTTTATTTTGAAGATCTTTCAAGACTGGGAGATTTCTTTAAAAATCTGATAGGATTGAATTCTAACAGTTTCATTGATGAATTTACAAAGCTTTCAGTAACAAATAATTTATATCTTATCATTATAGCTGTTATCTGCTGTTTTCCTGTTGCTAAGGTTATACAGAATCTCGCAAAGAAAAATATTGGATTTTCATATACTATTGCCGCTTCTAGGGTTGCAGTAAATATTGCTTTGCTGCTTGTAAGCAGTATTTTGCTAGTTGACGCTACAAATAATCCGTTTCTGTATTTCAGATTTTAAGGAGGACAGTATATATGGAAAATAATGATAGAGATTTTAAAATAGATGTTGAAATAAGACGCCAAAAGAAAAAGAAAGTAAAGAAACGATATACACTGAGATTTTTTAAAGTCCTTAATGTAGTCGCTTTTGTAATGACTATTTTTGTAATTGCAGTATGCATGATAATTCTTAAAAGACCTGAAATATCTGAAACGGAAAACAGAACTCTTGCAAAATGGCCGTCCTTTTCTATTTCAAAGTATTTTTCCGGAAAATATACTTCAGGAATTGAAGAATTTTATAATGATACAGTACCCGGAAGGGAATATTTTAAGGATCTGGTTTCTGATATAAGAGCACATTTCGGTATTGCTTCAAGCGAGGTTAAAATTCACGGTTCAATGGTAAAGCAGGACAGTAAACCAAAGGAGACAAAAGCTGAAACAAAAGCTTCAGATTTTGCTGCTTTGAAAACAAGCAATACTGCTGTTACTACCGTAAAAACCACACAGACTGCTGTCACTACTACAAACGATCCTCTTGACGATCCGAATATTGAAGGAGAGATCAGCAATAACATTTTAGTTTATAAAAACAGAGGAATTATGCTGTTCGGCGGAAGCTATTCAAATGGAGAATTGTACGCTCAGTATGTGAACGCTTTCAAGGAAGACCTCGGAGACGATGTAAATGTTTATTCAATGGTTTGTCCGACGCCCGTTTCGTACTATCTTCCGAAGAAATATTCAGATATGACCGGAAGTGAAGAGGATAATATAAATAATATTAATGATTATTTAAACGGCGTTGAACCGATCGATGCTTACGGTGCATTAATGGAGCATAAAGACGAGGATATTTTCCAGAGAACTGATCATCATTGGTCACAGCTGGGGGCTTTTTATGCAGCACAGGAATTTGCCGAAGCTGCCGGAGTGCCTTTTGCAAAGCTTCAGTCCTATGAAAAAGTTACAAAGTCGGGATATGTAGGTACTCTTTACGGTTATACCGGAGATAACGATCTTAAAAATAATCCGGAGGATTTTGTTTACTACAAGCCTTCAAATGATTATACCACTACTTATTACAGTACTGATTTGTCAGAGGAATGGGAAGGCAATTTGCTTATTAATCTTGATAATGTAGATCCGGTCAGTTGGTATCTTGTGTTTATGGGGACGGATCAGGCAGTAACTCATGTCCGCACTGACGTTAATAACGGCAGAAAGCTTGCTATAATAAAGGACAGTTACGGTAATGCGCTTGTTCCATGTCTGACAGGCTCATTTGAAGATATTTATGTTATTGATATGCGATACTTTGATGTGAATGCAGTAAGCTATCTTAAGGAGTGCGGAGTAACTGATTTATTGTTTGCTATGAATACTTTTAGCGCAACAGGCAGTAATTTTGAATGTATAGAACAAATAAGAACACAATGAGAATAAGTTAAAGAAACGGAGATAAGAATGAAAGAGTTGTCATATCCTTTTGACAGTGCGTATCTTTTAAAGAACAGAAGGAAAATCAAGCGTCAGCTTTTGGAGGACGGTACGGTACGGATAAGGAAGAAGATAGCAGTATTGGGCGGTTCGACTACAAATGATATAGTTTCCATGCTGGAGATTTTTTTGATGGAACAAGGAATAGAGTGTGAATTTTATCTGTCGGAATATGCTAAGTACTGGGAAGATGTAATGTTTGCTAATGAAGAACTTTTGCAATTCAAACCTGATTTGATATATATTCATACGACAGCAAGAAATATTACAGAATATGATCTTAATATGAAAGCGTCAAGAGCCGAATGCGGCAATGCACTTAACAGACAGTTTGAGCATTTTAAATCTATGTGGGAGCGTATTGAGGAGATATATAGCTGTCCGATAATTCAGAATAATTTTGAAATGCCGATTTACAGAATACTTGGAAATCGTGATGCTTGGGATTATCACGGACATGTAAATTTCATAAGCCGTCTGAACATTATGTTTTATGACTACGCAGTAAATCATGAAAATTTTTATATAAACGATATAAATTATCTTTCTGCATGCTGCGGACTGGACAAATGGTCTGAGCCTTCGTACTGGTACATGTATAAATACGCAGTGAATCCGCAGTTTATACCGGATCTTGCATTTAATATATCAAATATAATAAAATCAATTTTCGGAAAAAATAAAAAAGCTCTTGCTTTGGATCTTGACAATACGCTTTGGGGCGGCGTTATCGGCGACGATGGTGTTGACGGTATAGAAATCGGTCATGAAACGGCTACTGCCGAGGCTTTTTATGCATTTCAGAAATATGTTAAGGAACAGCAGAAAATCGGCGTACTGCTTGGAGTATGCTCGAAAAATGATTATGAAAATGCTGTTACCGGTCTGAATCATCCTGACGGGGTTTTAAAACCCGATGATTTTATAAGTATTAAAGCTAACTGGGAACCAAAGGATTCAAATATCGCAGTTATGGCTGAAGAAATCGGGATACTTCCGGAAAGTATAGTATTTGCAGATGATAATCCGGCTGAAAGGGAAATTGTATCAGGACAGCTGAATGTTCAGTCACCGTCTCTTGAAAACCCTGAAAATTATATTAAAATTATTGACAGAAGCGGATTCTTTGAGGTAACGTCTTTTTCAGATGATGATATAAACAGAAATGCTATGTATAAGGCAAATGCACAGAGAGTCAAAGTAAGCAAAAAATTTGAGAATTATGACGATTACCTTTTAAGTCTTGAAATGACAGCGGAAATTGAAGAATTTAAATCTATTGATTTGCAGAGAATAACTCAGCTTACCAATAAAAGCAATCAGTTTAATCTAACCACAAAGCGTTATACTCAAAACGAAATTGAAAAAATCTCCTCAGACGGTAATTACATAACGCTATGCGGACGTCTAAAGGATAAATTCGGTGATAACGGTATTGTATCAGTGATAATCGGCAGAAAGGAAAATGATATTCTGCATATTGATTTGTGGCTTATGAGCTGCCGTGTACTGAAGCGTAATATGGAGTATGCTATGCTTGATTGCTTAGTATCAGAGGCAAAACTTCATGGTATCAGAAATATATACGGATATTATCTTAAAACTAAGAAAAACAATATGGTTAAAAGTTTATTTTCAGATTTTGGATTTGAGAAAATAAGTGAAGATATTGAAGAAAATACTGTTTGGGAAATGGATATAAAAAATTATATTCCTAAAAATAATTTGATAACAGTAAAACAGACGCAAAAAGTGTAAAGGAGAAAACTATGAACAGAACAGAATTAAAGGAAAGACTTAACGAGGTGTTCAGAGATGTATTTGATGACAGCAGAATTATTGTAAATGAGAATACTACGTCTGACGATATTGAGGACTGGGACAGTCTGGAGCATATCAATTTGATAGGCGCTGTTGAACAGGAATTTAAAATGCGTTTTAAAATGAAAGAAGTTTCATCAATGAAAAACGTCGGGGAAATGATGTCCATTATTGAGGAAAGAGGAAAATAAACTTATAAGATATTAAACCGTGATCATGAAAATTCAATTGTCAATTTCGGTCGTTTATTCATATAATGCTTTGAAAGGAGTGTGAATAAATGAAAAAGAAATTATTGTCAGTTGTTATTTCTATGATTACGGTTTTTTCTTTATGTATTCTGCCTGTATCGGCAATGAGACCGGATTCGGACAGAGTTCACGACGGAATTGACGTAAGTGAGTTTCAGGGTGATATCGATTTTGACAGAGTTCATGAATGCGGTATAGAGGTGGTTTATATACGGGCAGGATCCGGTGATTATACCGATTCATATTTTGAATCCAATGCCCGTAAGGCACGTGAATCGGATGTAAAATTTGGTTTTTACTTTTACGTTACCGCTCGTGATGAAGCGCAGGCAAGAGAACAGGCGATACGTTTTGCATCTTTGATCAGAGATAAAGACTATGACTGCCGTCCGGTAATGGATTTTGAGAATTTTTCCGGTCTGTCGATACGAGAAGTTAACAGGATCGGAACTGCCTTTATTGAAGAACTTCATAGGCGAAGTGGTATACTTCCTATGATTTATACCGACGCATATGCTGCCGATAATGTATGGGACGATGAGTTTAAAAAGTATCCGCTTTGGGCTGCTGATTATGATGTATATGAACCTGATATAACAAGAGTATGGAGAGACGGCTGGAGCGGTTTTCAGTACACTGACGCCGGAAGAGTGTGCGGTATAAGCGGAAATGTTGACAGAGACAGGTTTACCGATAATGTTTATGTTACCGATGATGAGAAGGAAAACCGTCCTGACGGGGATTATTTCTATTATACTGTAGTTTCCGGAGATACTCTTTACAGTATTGCTTCAAGGTATTCAACTACGGTTGAAGAATTAACAAGACTTAATAATATTGTAAATCCAAATTTAATTTACGTGGGAGAAAGAATTAAAGTACCGTTTTAATGTATAAATCTCCTGTTTATGGAAAATAATAATATTGTATTTTGATAAACAGGAGGAAAAAATATGAACTTAAAAGACAGTCAGACCAGAATTAATCTAATGCGTTCGTTTGCGGGAGAAAGTCAGGCAAGAAACAGATATACCTATGCAGCAGAAGCTGCAAAAAGTCAGAGCCTTCATGTAATTGAAGCGGTATTTAAGTTTACTGCCAATCAGGAAAAAGAGCATGGAAAGATTTTTTACAATTTTCTAAAGGAAATGACCGGAGAAAATATTACCATTGACGGTAGCTATCCTGTAGATATTTATGACGATGTTTTAAAGCTTCTGCGTTCTGCACAGCATAATGAATTTGAAGAATTTGAGCCGGTTTATCCGGATTTTGCAGCAGTTGCAAATCAGGAAGGTTTTACTAATATCGGCGCCAAATTCAATCAGATCGCAAAGATTGAAAAAACACACGGCGACAGATTTGGTATGTTTGCAGATCTTCTGGAGCAGGGCAAGCTGTTTGTATCTGATGTTGAGGAAGAGTGGATGTGCTTGAACTGCGGATATGTTCACAAAAGCTCGGAAGCACCGAAATCATGTCCGGTATGCAGTCATCCTCAGGGATATTTTGTACGTCTGAAGCTTGCACCGTTTACTACTTTGTAGGAGGATTAAAAATATGGGAATAAAAGTAGATCATGTAAGAGGATATGAGGTTTTAGATTCCAGAGGTAATCCTACCGTTAAAGCTGAAGTACTGCTTTCAGACGGAAGCGTCGGCATAGCAAGCGTACCGTCCGGAGCGTCTACCGGAATGTTTGAAGCGGCAGAGCTTCGTGACAACGATTCAGGAAGATATAACGGCAGCGGCGTAACGCAGGCGGTAAAGAATGTCAATTCGGAAATCCGTAAGTCTATGATAGACGCTAAAACTATAGATCAAGGCAGAATAGACAGTATGCTGATCAATCTTGACGGAACAGATAATAAATCAAGATTAGGCGCTAATGCCATACTTGCAGCGTCTCTTGCACTTGCAAAGGCGGCGGCGTCTCATTACAAAATGCCGCTTTACAAGTATATCGGGGGAGTTTCAGCGGATATAATGCCGATTCCGCTTATGAATATTTTAAACGGCGGCGCTCACGCTTCAAATAATATTGATATTCAGGAATTTATGGTTATGCCTGTGGGTGCTGATACTTTCGCAGAATCTCTCAGAATGGGAACTGAAGTTTATCACAGTCTGAAAACAGTTTTAAAGAAAAAAGGTTTATCTACCGCTGTAGGTGACGAGGGCGGTTTTGCTCCGGATTTAAACTCAGATGAAGAAGCAATTGAATGCATACTTGACGCAATTGAACAGGCAGGTTACAATACCGATACTGTAAAAATTGCCCTTGACGCAGCAAGCAGTGAATGGTATAAGGACGGTAAATATTATCTTCCTAAAAGAGGAGTAACCTACGAAACGAATGAATTAATTTCATACTGGGAAGGTCTGGTTTCAAAATATCCTATTATTTCAATTGAAGACCCGCTTGGAGAGCAGGACTGGAGCGGCTGGACTGATATGACCAAACGTCTGGGCAAACAGATTCAGCTTGTTGGTGATGACTTATTTGTTACAAATACTCAGCATCTTTCAAGAGGTATAAAAGAAAATGCCGCAAATGCTATTCTTATAAAGTTGAATCAGATCGGTACGCTGACTGAAACTCTAGATGCCATTAAAATGGCAAGATCGGCAGGCTACAGAGCGGTTATTTCTCACCGTTCCGGAGAAACTGAAGATACAACTATAGCAGATCTGGCAGTCGGAACAAATGCCGGACAGATCAAATCCGGAGCCCCTTGCCGTTCTGACAGGGTTGCAAAATATAACCGTCTTTTGCGAATCGGGGCAGAAAATGGTCTGACAAGATTTAACAGAATATCCGGATAATAAAAGGAGCAGCTTTAAGGCTGCTCCAAATTTTTATTTGCCGGATTGTCAAGAATTTCTCCTTTTTCGGAAAAGCGTGAACCGTGACAGGGGCAATCCCATGAATGCTCGACACTGTTCCATTTTAAAGCACAGCCCATGTGAGTACATCTCTTTTTGGAAAAAGTCATGAGATTTTTTATCGCTTCAAAGCCGTTTATTAATAGCTGAGGCTTTAGAATGCTTCTGGAAGGACTGAATATTTCTGCAAAATCTTTTTTCTTATCTGTGATAATATCACTTAGAATCATAGCGGAAAGCATTGCTCCTGTCATGCCCCATTTATTGAAACCGCTTGCAGTGTATAAATCAGGGGTATTTTTTGAATAATGTCCTATATACGGAATTCCGTCAAGGCTCATACAATCCTGCGCCGCCCAATAATATTTTTCACGTGAATCAGGATAAAATTTGTCGGCAAAACTCCTAAGCTCGGACCAGCCTCCGCCTTGTTTACCTGTTCGATGTCCTCCGCCTCCTATAAGAAGATAATTTTCATAATTTCTGAAAGACATTCCCGTATGATTTTCGTCAACATACATTCCGTTTACATTTTGTGCATTTTCCAGTGCAATAACGTAGGAACGATGCTGATAGAGCTTGAGAAAATAACTGCCGTGTTTGTTAATAAACGGAAAATGAGTGGTGATGATTATTTTGTCGGCGGTTATTTTTCCGGAATTGGTAATTGCTGTTTTCCCATTCAGTTCTCGGATAAAGGTATTTTCAAAAATATTTAAGTCCTTTACAATTGCCGAAATAAATCTCAGAGGATTGAATTGTGCCTGATCTGAAAATCGTACTGCTCCTGCCGTTTTAAAGGGCAGTGGGATATTATTGCAAAGCTTTGCTTTGTATCCTATTTTATCCAATGCGGAAATTTCATTTTCAAGTTTTTGTCTGTCATTTACTGAATATACAAAATTATCTTTTATTTCATAACCGCATTCAATATTTTTGCATAATTGAGCGTACTTATCAAAAGCCGCTTTATTAGCCTGTAAATACAGCTGTGCGGTTTCTATGTCAAAGCTTTTAAGAATTTTCTGATAGTTCAAGCCGTGCTGGAAAGCAATTTTAGCGGTAGTATTTTGTGTGACGCCGCTGCATATTTTCTCTTTTTCAGCCAGAATATAATTTATACCGTTTTGCTGAAGAAAATATGCAGTCAGTATTCCTGCAATTCCTCCGCCGATAATAAGCACATCTGTTTTTATGTCTTTTGTTAATTCAGGAAATTCCGGAAGTTCAGTATTTTGCTGCCATATTGATTTCATTTTAAAATTTCTCCTGTTTTTATTATATTATTTCTTTTATAAATTAATATATACAGGTAGAATTTTTTAAAGTCTGTCAGCTTATTTTTAGAATTAATTTTTTTCTATTTTGTCTCTCAGGTCTGTGAGACTGCGGTTGCAGTAACACATTACTTCATACATAAGATTTACTCCGTAGGAAAAAGTATCGCCGTTTACAGGATCTAAATCAGCACTGTAGGAAAGCACAAATAAAATTTCTTCAACACCTTTTGATATCCTCAGAGTATTGTCAAGCTTATTAATTACATCTATATTGGTCATATTTAAATTCCTTTCTGTTTTTTATTGACAACCCACGAAAGGAATGCTATAATAGATTTAGCAGATTCCTTTCGAGGGTTTGTTGTTGTAACGGTAACGCTTGGCATTTGTCGGTGCAGCGTTATCGTTATTTTTTTCCCTCAAGCAGTAAATCGATACCTTTTCTTATAGCTTCGCCTTTGGTTATTCCATTTTCTTCACAATACTTTTTTAATTTGGCTTCTGTTTGTGCATCAAGACGAATGCTGTAACGGATATTCTTTGGATTTTCTACTTTAGGTCTACCTATTTGTGACATATGTCACCTCACTTTCTGTCATGCTATTATTATACAATATGCGTGACAAAAAATCAATAGTTTTTTTAATCATAATTTTTTAATTTACCTATTGACATTTTATGGAAATCAGTATATAATAAACTTATAAGATTTTTATGTATACATAATCTTAAAAAAGAAACGGCAACGTATTATTGAGGTGGTAATATGTTGCTGTTTTCTTATTTTATACCGTATGGCGTTTCTCATAATTAAATGGAAACTTTCATATAAATTATAAAACAATTATATGGAGGTATCTCATGAATGAAATAAAAACTGAAACAGCGCCTGAAAATACTGAGACAACATCTGAAAATACACAGGAGCCTGTCGAGTTAATTGAAATGGTGAGAGCTAAGCACAGTGAAGAAACTGTTTATAATTCGGAACGTATGAGTGATGTACTGTTTATGCAGCTGATTTTATGCGTCCTTTTAGTACTGGTATTTGCGGTAATTAAAATGATTGAAGGCGATACTACTGCATGGTTCGTATCTGAATTTAAAAGTATGACCAACGGAGCTGCGGAGGAATTTATAAAGCAGGCAGTCAGTAAGGCTATACAGTATGTAAAATGATTCATGTAAATATTGCAGGACTTAAAATCTCCTTTGAATTCGGTTTTTTTGCAGTGGCGGCGGTTTTCTGCCTTCTTGACGCTCCTGAATTGGCTCTGACTGCGGTATGTGCATGTGTTATCCATGAGATCGGACATTGTATTGCCGCAGTTATTTCAGATATTAAAATAGAACAGCTTGTGTTCTGGGCAGGGGGAGTAAAAATGATTTCTTCTTCGTCGCTGAAACCGGTATACTCAGAAGTTTTTGTCCTTTTTGCCGGACCTTTTTTTAATTTTGCAGCGGCCTTGTTTTTTTATCTTACCGGTGCAGATTGGGCATTTTCAGTAAATTTGATATTAGGTTTATTTAATCTTCTTCCGTTTTCAAATCTGGACGGAGGAGCAGTACTTAGAAAAATTCTTGAGCACTATGAGTTGAACAGCAGTTTGATTATGAAGGCTGTGGCGATAATTTCTGCCGCTATTATAATTGCATTTTTTTATATTTTTAACACAGGCAATATTACAGGTTATATAACAGTTATTCTTTTGACGGTTTATGAATTCTGCTATTGATTCTTATTCTATTTTATTGTAAAATAAGAATATTAGACTAAAGTCATTTGCAGATCGTGCTGAGGTAAATTCAAATCAATAATACTGCGGAAGGCCGCTCTGTATGGAGCAGCCTTCTTTGCCGTATACTTAAAATATGTGTTTTACACATAAAGCCTGGTATAATCAGACGAATGCCTTGGAAAATAGATTGGGAAAATGAATCTTGCATTGAATAGTAGATAAAATGTTGAAAATTGTATCGTAATCTAAAGACTATAAATGGGAGGTGAGAAAATGAGAGATACCATTTTAATTGTAGATGATGAGGCAGACATTGTTTCCACTCTTGCAGATTATTTTCTGTATAATGACTATAATGTAATGACGGCAGCAAGCGGCACAGAAGCCATTGAAAAAGCTGAAAGACAGCCGGATGTAATTCTTCTGGATATCAATATGCCTGATGTGGATGGTCTGGAGGTGTGTGCCCGGATACGGGATTTTGTTCGTTGTCCCATTCTTTTCCTGACAGCCAGAGTGGAGGACAGTGATAAAATCAAAGGTTTCGGTATGGGTGGGGATGATTATGTTTTAAAGCCCTTTTCCCTGGATGAGCTTGGCGCAAGAGTTGCTGCACACATCAGACGGGAGCGTCGCAGAGGAGAGACACCGAAAGTCCGGTTTGATGATAAGTTGTCGATTGACTATACCGAAAGACGATTATACTTTGATAGCGAGGAAATTTCTCTTGCAAAAAAGGAGTTTGATATTATAGAGCTTCTTTCCAGCCATCCTGGGCAGATTTTCAGCAAAGAACGGATCTATGAACTTGTTTGGGGCTATGACAGTGAAGGAGAATCTTCTGTGGTAGCCGAACATATCCGCAGAATTCGCACGAAGCTGGCGGCGAGAGTTACAAAACCGTATGTGGAAACGGTTTGGGGAGTGGGATACAAATGGGTAAAATGAAAGATTTCTTTAAAAGAAAATCTATTAAGACAGCATTCACCATATATATGCTCGTTTGTATTTTTTCTGCGTTGTTGTTATCCTTAGCTCTATCAAACTTTTGTCAGTGGGGGCAGTCCAGATACTATAAAAAATATCAAATTCAATTTGGAGTATCCAATCCCGAAATGGTGATTGGATTTGATAAGACAGAAGGAAATATATCTTATCAGACGCCACTGAATTTAAAGGATCATTTTACGCCGACAGATCGAACTGTATATAATATTCTTGGATTTTTGAGTGTCGGTGTGTATCCAATATGTTTTATTTTCTGTATTGCAGTCACCAGTGTTCTGTTTTATAAACGGCAACTACAGGAGCCTATTACTATACTGGATCATGCCGCTGGTAAGATTGCCGAAAATAATTTGGACTTCAAAATCATCTATGATAAAGAGGACGAGCTGGGAAAGCTGTGTGTTTCTTTCGAGAAAATGCGTCAGGCGCTGCAGGAAAGCAATGAAGAAATGTGGCGGCAGATGGAGGAACGTAAACGGTTGAATGCAGCGTTTGCCCATGACCTGAGAACGCCTCTTACAGTTCTGAAGGGACAAAGCGAGCTTCTGCGGAAATATGCGCCGAAAATGACAGCTGAAAAAGTGAGCGATACCTCAAAGATGATGCACCGGCATATTGTAAGGCTGGAAGAGTATGTGCAAACCATGGGGGAGCTGCAGCGGCTGGAGGATATTATGATTGTTGCGCAGCCTGTAACGATGTATGCGCTTTGCAGGCAGTTCAGGGAAACCGGAGAAGCCGTGTGTAACGGGAAAACATTTTTCTGCGAGGTTATTGGTGACGAGCATGTTGATTTGAATATAGACACTACCATTGTTATGCGTGTGTTTGAGAATTTGCTTGCCAACGCAGTGCGGTTTGCAAAGGAAAAGATTAAGGTATTGACAAAGTTGCAAGATGGTTATCTGTATTTGACTGTTTCTGATGATGGAGCCGGGTTTGCGGAAAAGGATTTGGAGAATGCCACAAAGCCGTTTTACAAAACAGTGCGGGAAACTGATAACGAGCATTTCGGTATGGGGTTGAATATCTGCAAGATCCTTTGTGAGAAGCATGGAGGATATATCCGACTGAGCAACCAGGACGGGGCGGTGATTACCGTGGCGTTCAGACAGTGACATGATATGTTACAATTAAATATCATTACTTTAGCAGGCGGTCATCCATTATAGGTGGCTGCCTGCTAAAGCATATAAAATGACGATTTATTTCACAAAATATTTTTAACAAGTAGATAAAAAGTTGAAAATCTCCCTTTATACTATACCTATCAGATGAGAAACCATCTGGAGAAAGGAGCTTTTTCAAATGAACAATTCTATAGAAATCAAAGGGTTGAATAAATTTTACGGAAAGAAGCAGGCGCTTTTTGATGTGAATCTTTCCATTCATCAGGGTATGTTTGGTCTGCTGGGTCGCAACGGTGCTGGCAAGACCACTCTGATGAAGACATTGGCCACATTACTTCAAAAGAAGGACGGAGAAATTACCGTGTGCGGCGTTCCAATAGAAAACGCCAAAGAGATTCGCAAGATTATCGGGTATCTGCCTCAGGAGTTTTCCATGTATCCATCCATGAATGTAGGGGAAGCCATGGAATATCTGGCAATCCTGTCAGGGCTCAGTGGAGCAGAACGAAAAGAACGAATCAACGCACTACTCAAAAAAGTGAATCTGACAGAGCACCGGAACAAAAAGGTAAAAGCGCTTTCCGGCGGCATGAAACGCCGGCTTGGAATTGCCCAGGCGCTGCTCAATAACCCTAAGGTGCTGATTGTTGACGAACCTACCGCCGGGCTGGATCCGGAGGAACGTGTCAGATTCAGAAATCTGCTGTCTGAAATCGCCGAAGATAAGATTGTGATTCTGTCCACCCACATTGTAGGGGACATTGAAGCCACTTGTGAGGATATCGCCATCATCAACGAGGGCAGGGTCATCTATAACGGTACAGTAGATGAACTTTTGCAGGCAGCAGAAGGCAGAGTATTTACCATGACAGCTTCTAAGCGAGAGCTTCCAGAGCTTAAAAGGCAGCTTACCATCACCAGCATGCACACTCAGGGCAACAAGGTTCACATTCGATTTATTGCGGATACTTTGATGCAAGGTGCAAAGGCATGTGAACCGAATATTGAGGATGCATATATGCTGTATCTCCACTCCAGCGGCGTTCGCGAGATTTTGGGTGAAATTGGGGGTGAGTGGTAATGCTGTTGTTGCAGGAAATCAAAAAAATTGTAAAATCCGTTCCATACTTGATTTTCGTTGCAGCTGTTGTGATTGGTCTGTTCTCTCAGGGGGTATTCCGGTTTCATGAAGATCTCCTTGAGGAACCTCAGCCGGGCGGCAGTTACGGATTTAAACATGAGGAAATAGCAGAACAGATTATGCCGGCTGCGTTGAGAGACCTGTTGACCGAGTTTAGTAATAATAATTATACGACGTATCCCATTGGATTTATCAAGCATGTAAAGCTCAGCGAAGACAAGCAGGAAAGAATGGCCGAAATCCTTTCTGAGATTACAGGGAATGATAAGGAAAGAATTTTGCAGGAAGTAGCAGGGATTACGCCCGGCGGTTCCGACAATTATACCTTTCAAATCGGCGGGGATGGTATGCAGCAGGACGGCAATGGAGGCTTTACCATAAGTTCGGATGATAAACAGCAGAGCAGTCCTGAAAAGATGACATTTGCAGTAAGGTATGATATGGACTATGCCCGATTTAAAGAGCTGATGGGGCAGGCGGACGATCTTCTGGGTGGTGGTTCCAACTACGCTGTCGATTCTCTGATTGGGTACGGAACGGTTCCTTTGACCTATGAGGAGGCAAAAGAGCAATACGACCTTGCGGTCACTTCCGATAGAGTGACCGGCGGCTATGCCCGTCTGTTCTCGGACTATGCAGGCGTTATGGTGCTGTCAATCCTGCCGGTATTTCTGGCGGTCATCTTGAGCATGAAGGACCGGCGTGCTAACATGGAGGCGCTTATCTATACAAAGAAAGCGTCCGCTGCTAAATTGACCTTTATCCGGTACTTGGCGCTTGTTATCGCAGTCATGGTTCCGGTAATCATTTTATCCTATGTATCAAACATGATGGTTTGGAGCAGCTATAGCGGAATGCAGCTGGATTATCTGGCTCCCCTCAAGTATGATTTCGGTTGGCTGATGCCCAGTGTGATGATTTCCACAGCCATTGGCATGTTTTTGACGGAGCTGACCGGTACGCCCATTGCCGTTGCAGTACAGGGGCTTTGGTGGATGTTTGACGTCAATCTGGGAATCAAAACCGTTCATTCGGGATATTCCCTGTTTCGTCTGGCACCTCGCCACAATGCGGGGGCAGATTCCTTATTCCGAACCCAGGACTATCTGGATCATTTCCAGAATCTTGTGCAGAACAGGCTGCTAATAGCGGGAATCTCTCTGGTACTGATCTTACTCACAATTTTAATCTATGAAGCAAAAAGAAAGGGGAAATTCGGTGGAAATGCATTCTTCCAAAAAGCAGTTTCTGGTATTAGAAATCGCAAAAATCAATCTCAGGCATAATGCACTTTTATCCATTGCAGTGGCTGTTCTTTTATGCCTTGTCACTCCATTCCTCATTGGCACAGCCAATCTGAATCGGAATTCCGCAGCCATGCCGCTGGAGATGTTTGTTTCTTTAATTGGCATTGTGCTTCTGACGCCGGTATTTCAGCCGGAGCAGAACGAAGAAATCGACGATCTGGTGTCTTCCAAATATTGCAGCACAGCAAAGGTTCATTTGATACGAACGGTGTATTCCGTGGGAATTGCCGCCTTGTTAATCTGCGTATTTACCGTATATATGAAAATGCAAAGCTGTGATGTAGCACCGATTTTGGCGTTTGGAACAATAGCGGATGCCCTATTCTTAGGCTCCATGGGCATGCTGACCTCCGCGCTGACTGGAAATACAGTCATCGGATACATGCCGCCGCTGCTTTATTACGCACTCAACATCGGTATGGGGCCAAAGCTGGGAAGTTTTTATCTGTTCTCTATGATAACGGGCAGCTACACTGCAAAGCTGTGGCTGTTCGTTGCGGGAATGCTGATGATGGCAGCAGCTTTATTCTATCAAAGGATTCGTAAGCGCATGGTTTAATGAAAAGGACACCAACACGCAGTGTTCGCTGCGTCTTGGTGTCTTTTTGTTGAAAATTGAAAGAAATAGGCTTTCTTATGCCTCATTGACAAATAGTTGTTTTTTGCGTATAATTAAACTTAAAGTTTAATTATTGGAGGGTACTCAGCGGCTATATTTTCCCGATGTACGCTTCTTGGTTCTTTTTTCTCCTTCCCATTAATAAATCAACTTTTGTGAAAACGGGAAATCACAGTCTGAAAGGAGTATTTGCATGAAACACGTATGTATGCTTATATCGGTGGCAGATATTAACACCGCAAGAAAATTTTATGAGGATTTATTCGGATTGGAAGTATTTCAGGATTACGGCAGAAACATTGCTTTTACCTGCGGCCTGGCATTGCAGCAGGATTTTGACTGGCTTGTAAATCTGCCGAAAGAAAAGATATTAAAAAAATCCAACAATGCGGAAATCGTTTTTGAGGAACAGAACTTTGACGGTTTCCTGAACAAACTGAAAGAATACCCGGACATTGAATATCTGGGAGAAGTGATCGAACATAGCTGGGGCCAGCGAGTGATCCGATTTTACGATTTGGACGGGCATATCATAGAGGTCGGCGAGGATATGAAAATGGTGATAAAGCGTTTTCTTTCTTCCGGCATGACTATGGAAGAAATTTCAGTGAAAATGGATGCATCCGTGGAGGATTTGACAAAACTTTTAAACAACTAATATATGATGGACGAATAAACAAATCGAAATCTAAGGAGGACTATTTATGGAGCGTTTTAAAAAGATTTATCAGCAGGGAATTGTTGATGTGGTTGAAATTTGGGTTGATACACAAACTGGTGTAAACTATGTTTTTCACAGAAACGGAAATGCGGCAGGATTTACCCCATTGCTTGACAAAGATGGAAAGCCAGTAGTAAGTCAATAGTACCTATAAGTTCCAGTTTGTTGGGAAATTGCAGAGAGCATAAAATCGGAATTTTCACGGAACTATTTTGATGATTTTGCGTTTATATGAATATCTACTTTTTAGGAGACCATATGCTATGAGAAAACAACTGTTACTAATTTTAACGCTGAGCCTTATATTGGCAGTTACCGCTTGCAGAACGTACAGTGGTGGAGGATCAGAAGTGGACGAAAACGGAAAAGCCACCTTTCAAGCGACTATATTAGAAGTACGTGATGGCTATTACCTTGTCGAGCCTGTTGACGGAAGTACAGAATTGAACAGCGCAGACCTGATAACAGTTCCTATTACAAATATTAATCCCTCACCGGAGCCGGAAGTCGGAGATGTTTTGGAAATTGAATATGACGGTTCGATCGCAGAATCATATCCTGCACAAATTACTAATGTTTATAGCATTCGTATTGTCGAATAACTAAAATGTTGATAAAGATTCCAGTGTGATGGATGTATTTGTATGTGTGGAATAACAACTGATTTATAAAAAATAAATCGTAATTTGTAGAGGTGATATTTTGAAAAAAGTAATTTTATATATTCACGGAAAAGGCGGAAGCTATTTAGAAGCTGAACAATACAAGAAAAATTGTTTGGGTTTTGATATTATTGGGATAGACTACAATGATTATATCCCGTGGATTGTACAAAATCAAATTCAATCAGTCTATGACAAAGCAAATGAAAGATACGATTATGTTTATTTAATTGCAAACAGCATAGGGGCTTATCTTGCAATGCACACATTGCAGAATTGTGACATTGAAAAGGCGTTATTTATATCACCTGTACTTGATATGGAACGTCTTATACTGGACATGATGAGTTGGGCAAATGTATCGGAGAAGGAGCTGAGTGAGAAAAGAGAAATCCCTACGGACTTTGGGGAAACATTATCATGGAAATATTTATGCTTTGTTAGGGAAAACCCTATAACATGGAACGTTCCTACAGAAATCCTATATGCAGAAAATGATAACCTCGTATCTCACCAAATAGTAAATGAATTTGTTAGTAGTCACAATGCACATTTGACTGTAATGAAAAATGGGGAACACTGGTTTCATACAGATGAGCAGATTGCCTTTTTGGATAATTGGATGAAAAAGACAATACGATAAAATCGAAATTTGCGGAGGAAATATTATGCTTGAAAATATACCGTCTCCATCAACAATGACTGAATTGCTCGGAAAATCTCTGTTTGAAGTCTGGCAAGAGTTATGTTCGGCTATTGATGAAAAATACCAAATGGAACGATTATGGAATACTGGTGGTAAGAATTGGACTTACGAATATAAATATCGTAGGGGCGGTAAAACACTTTGTTGCCTATATGCGAAAAGTAATTGCGTTGGTTTCATGATTATCTTTGGGAAAGATGAAAGAACAAAATTTGAAGATATAAGAACTACTCTTTCTAATGCCGTTTGCAGGCAATATGATGAAGCAAAAATTTATCATGATGGAAAATGGGTAATGTTTGAACCGACTGATACTGCTGTACTTGATGATTATATTAAATTGTTGGCTATTAAAAGAAAACCGAATCGGAAATAACAATTCCAGCTTATGTATGAGAGGAGAATAACGTGGATTTACAAGACATAAAAACGCCTGGATTATCATGCGATTTGCACGATAATCCAGATATAAAAGAAAGAGAATTGGCATTAAGTCACAAAATTTTGATGAGTGTGGAGAAACCGGCAAGATATATAGGCGGTGAATCGGGAAGCGTTATAAAGGATAAAGAAAAAGTCAGCGTACGCTTTGCCTTTTGCTTTCCTGATTCCTATGACATAGGCATGTCGCATCTTGGAATGAAAATACTTTATTCCCTTACCAATCAGAGAGAGGCTTACTGGTGCGAAAGAGTATTTGCTCCAGGAATTGATTTTGAAGAAATTATGCGCAGAGAAAACATTCCTCTTTATGCGCTAGAAAGTCTTGATCCCGTAAAGGACTTTGATTTTATCGGATTTACTATGCAGTACGAGCTTTCATACACAAATGTTTTGAATATGCTGGATTTGGCGGGACTTCCTGTTTTTGCAAAGGACAGAGGCGACGAGCTTTTTAATATTGTTGTTGCCGGAGGACCTTGCGTATGCAATCCCGAGCCGTTGGCAGATTTTTTTGATCTGTTTATTCTGGGCGAGGGGGAAGAGGTAAACCTTGAGCTTATGGACTTGTATAAGGAGATGAAGAGTCAGGGAGCTACCAAAAAGGAATTTTTAAGAAAAGCCGCAGATATTCAGGGAATTTACGTTCCGTCGCTTTACGATGTTATCTATAATGAGGACGGTACAGTCAGCCGAACGGTTCCTCTTGACGGCGTTGTACCAGTAGTTAAAAAGCGTATTATTGACGATTTTGATAAGGTTTTCTATCCGGACGAATTTGTAGTGCCGTTTACTGATATAGTTCATAACCGTGCGTCTGTGGAGGTTCTTAGGGGTTGTATAAGAGGGTGCAGATTCTGTCAGGCAGGATTTTTATATCGTCCGTTCAGAGAAAAATCAGCGGAAACAGTGTGCGGACAGGCAAAAGCGTTATGTGAAAATACCGGATACGAGGAGTTGTCACTGGCGTCGCTGAGTACTTCCGATCACTCAGAGATCGCCGATATCATAGGCGGACTGATACCGTATACGGAAAAGGAACATGTGAATTTATCTTTACCGTCTTTGAGAGTGGATAATTTTTCAAAAGAGCTTATGGACGAAATCAAAAAGGTACGCAAAAGCGGACTTACTTTTGCTCCCGAAGCAGGAACTCAGCGTCTGAGAGATGTTATAAATAAAAATGTCACTGAAGAGGAGGTTATGAGAACCTGCCGTACTGCCTTTGAGGGCGGATATACAAACGTAAAGCTTTACTTTATGATGGGACTTCCTACGGAAACTGACGAGGATATAAAAGGTATTATTGAACTTGCACAGCGTGTAGTAGATCTTTTTTATTCAATTCCCAACAGACCAAAAGGAAAGGGCGTTCAGGTATCTATCAGTACTGCAACGTTTGTGCCTAAGCCCTTTACTCCGTTTGAGTTTGAACCTCAGGCAACAAGAGAAGAAATAATGCATAAACAGCAGGTTCTTATGGACAGTATTTCATCGAAAAAAATTAAGGCAAGCTGGCATGATCCGTCTACAAGTATTCTAGAGGCTGTATTGGCAAGAGGCGACAGACGTCTTGGACAGGTTATTTATAAAGCATGGCAGAAAGGCAGCAAGTTTGACAGCTGGGGAGAGCATTTTAATTTTAATAACTGGAGCGAAGCTTTTGACGAATGCGGATTGACAATGGAATTTTATGCAAGCCGCAAAAGGGAATATGACGAGGTAATGCCTTGGGATCATCTTGATTACTATATTTCGAAGGAATTTCTGGTCAGGGAAAATAAAAAGGCGAGAGCTGCTCAGACTACTGAGCATTGCAGAAATAAATGTTCAGCATGCGGAGTAAGCCGTGAAATCGGGAGGGCTTGTTTTGAATAAAGTAAGAGCAGTATTTGAAAAAAGAGGAAGAGCCAAATATATTTCCCATCTTGACTTAAATCGCTGTATGCAGAGAACTTTTAAACGTTCCGGACTTCCGGTGTGGTATACCGAGGGTTTTAATCCTCATATTTATATAATGTTTGCACTTCCTCTTTCCTTAGGGTATGAAAGCTCTGTTGAAATAATGGATTTTAATCTTACGGAGGAAGTACCTTTTGAAGAAGTAAAGGAAAAGCTTAACAAGGTTATGCCCGAAGGCATAAAAATTGTAAAAATTTATACTCCTGAAACAAAGCATACCGCTATAAAATATGCCGATTTCAAAATTACATTCAAGGGTATCGGAAGTGAGTTGCAGTCTGAATTCAGACGCTTTATGGAACAGGAGCAGATAAATACTGTCAAGAAAACCAAGCGAAAAGGTGAAAAGCTAATAGATTTAAAACCGGATATAAAAATTATATCCGAAGAATTTCAGGACGGTAGATTCGTACTTGTCCTGAGACTTCCGGCAGGAACGGAAAAAAATATTAATCCGTCTCTGGTTACCGATTTGTTTGTACCGTTTTGCTGTACGGACGTGGAAATTGAATCAGTTGAGAGAATAGCGGTAATTTCTGAAAAAAATGAAGATTTTTTGTAAAAGGTATTGCAATTTTTTTTATTTTATGGTATGATATTAAAGCATTTAAATCCGCAGGCAATATGCTGTGCGAGAGTTTATGCCATTAAATGACATTAAACAGGGCAGTCCGCTGCCGCAGAGATTGGTACAGTCTCATAGGGTGCGGTAAGAATGCCGGAAATCAGGAGGAAAAAACAATGAACGCACTTGAAATGATCAGTAATTCAAGCATGAAAACTGAAGCGCCTAAGTTTGAAATCGGCGATACTGTTAGGGTACATGTAAAGATCAAGGAAGGCGATAAGAGCCGTATTCAGGTTTTTGAGGGTACTGTTATCGCAAAGAAGCACGGCGGTATAAGCGAAACATTTACTGTAAGACGTGTTGCTCACGGCTGCGGAATCGAAAGAGTATTTCCGCTGCATTCACCTGTCGTTGACAAGGTTGAAGTTGTAAGACACGGTAAGGTTCGCAGAGCTAAGCTTTATTATCTTCGTGACAGAGTTGGCAAGGCGGCTAAGGTCAAAGAACTTATTAAGTAAGATAAGGCGGTCTCCGGCAGATAATCCTGCCGGAAGGCATTGTGCCTTCTTGAGGGACGTTAAAGTCCCTTTTTTGCTATTAGGCAATATTGAGTGCGAGTGCATTTAATAAATTTTATTACCATTAATTTATGAAATCGAGGACAAGATAATGGAAGAGCAGCAGATTATTGAAAATACAGAGGGAAACGCAGAGGAAAAAAAAGGAAGTACATTCAGTGATTTTATGGAGATCTGTGAGTCGGTTATTACTTCTGTTTTTGTAGTACTTTTATTATTTACCTTTGTTGCAAGACCTGTAACAGTTGACGGAAGATCAATGGTACCTACTCTTAATGATAAGGATAAGCTTATTATGAGTACTTTTCTGTATACTCCTAAAGCCGGAGATATTGTTATTATAGAAAATGATCATTCCTATGTTTATGAAGCGAGAACGACAAATATTGTCGAAGGCGGGAGTTTAGACAAGCGTCTTATTAAAAGAGTTATAGCCGTGGGCGGACAGACCATTGATATTAATTTTGAAAGCGGAGAGGTTAGCGTTGACGGAGAAGTGCTCAGGGAAAATTATATAAGCGAACCTACAAGACTTGATCCGGGAGCGTTTACATATCCTTTAACAGTTCCGGAAGGTTATATTTTTGTTATGGGTGACAATAGAAACAATTCTACTGACAGTCGTGATGCTCATGTTGGATTTGTCAAGGAAGAAGATGTTCTTGGAAAGGCTTTACTGCGGTTCTATCCTTTTGAAAATTTTTCTGTACTTGACTGACGGCAATTAAGGAGTACAAGATTTGGAAAATAATAAAATGACGAAGGAGAAACGTGAGGCGCTTATTGACAGTATACTTGCGGAGGCTAGGAGCGGTGCTTATAAGCCTAAAGCTCGGGCTTCTGTATGGACTGTAAACAGACAGGAAGATGCTGAAAAAAACGATGTAAAGTCCTCTTCGGATAACCTTGAATGTATGCCGGAGCAGAAAGTATCAGCACCGGCAATAACTGCAGTTATTCCAGATGATGATAAAATCATTGAATCAAGCCGTATAACTGCGGAAAAAATTGAAAAAATCCGTCGGCAAAAGCTTGAAAAGCAAAAAGCTGAAAAGCTGCGAGCTGAAGAAGCTGCGATAAATATTTCCCAACCGGATTTTTCTGAAACTGAAGAAATAACTTCGGCAGTGAAAAAACATAAAAAATCCGGATCATCTGTTCTGTATGATATACTCGATGTGGCAGAATGGGTCATTACAGTTTCGTTTATAATTATTCTTTTGTTCACTTATATTATGGGAATAGCGTCGGTTTCCGGAGGCTCAATGGAACCTACTCTGAAGAACGGTGATACTCTTCTAGTAATGAGTGCAGGTTATAGTGCTGAAACGGGAGACATTGTTGTTATAGATGATAAAAAGGCTAATCTTATCGGCGAAGATGATCGTGTTATTGAAAAGGACGGACTGGGCTGTAAAATAGTAAAAAGGATAATTGCCAAAGGCGGAGATACCATAGATATTGATTTTGAAAAGGGTATCGTTTATGTTAACGGAAAAGTCCTGGAAGAAAATTATATAAGCGAATCTACAACAAGAGATGAATTTGCCTTTGAATATCCGCTTACTGTTCCGAAGGGATATGTGTTTGTTATGGGAGATAACAGAAATATTTCCAAAGACAGCCGCCATTCAGATGTGGGACTTGTATCTGAGGAAGATATTATCGGAAAAGTTATTTTGCGAATGTATCCGTTTTCAGACTTTGGTACTGTAAAATAAAGGGAAAGGGGAACTGATTTATGGCAGAAATGGGGAATATTCAGTGGTTTCCCGGACATATGACAAAAACAAGACGAATGATCCAGTCAAATCTTTCTCTTGTTGACGGCGTTGTGGAAATTCTTGACGCCAGAGTACCTGAATCAAGCAGAAATCCGGAAATGGACAGACTTGTTAAGGACAAGCCGAGAATGTTTATTTTAAATAAAGCCGATATGGCGGACGACAACGCTACGGCAAAATGGATAAATCATTATAAATCAAAAGGGTTTACTGTTATAAAGTGTAATTGTAAAAACGGAGACGGAATAAAAGGTTTTCTTCCGGCAGTCAGAAATCAGCTTTTAAAAGAATTGATGGATAAACGCCGTGCAAAGGGTATTGAAGGCGCTCCTCTGAGACTTATGATCGTTGGTATACCAAACGTAGGAAAATCTTCTTTTATAAACAGAATGGCGAAGTCAAAAAAGGCTAAGGTTGAGGACCGTCCCGGAGTTACCCGTACAAAGCAATGGGTAAAGCTTGGGGATAATGTTGAAATGCTTGATATGCCCGGCGTTTTATGGCCTAAATTTGAAGATCAGGAAGTTGCAAGAAAACTTGCATTTACAGGCGCTGTAAAGGACGATATTCTTGACATCGAAGCCCTTGCTTCTCTTCTTCTTGAAAATCTTTCGTCACTATATCCGCAGGCTCTTGAAGAACGATATAAAATTGATACTCAGGGAACAGGCTTTGAATTGCTGGAAAACGTGGGAAGAAAAAGGGGTATGCTGGTTTCCGGCGGAGAAGTTAATACTGAAAGAGCAGCAATTACTGTTTTGGACGAATTCAGAAGCGGCAAGCTTGGCAGACTTACTCTCGAACTTCCGGCGGAGGTGCAGTAATGGACGCTTTATGGGAATATGATGAGGCAGTCAGAAACAGCGTTGGAATTTTCTGCGGAGTTGATGAAGCAGGCAGAGGTCCTCTTGCCGGTGATGTTTATGCGGCGGCGGTAATTTTAAATCCTGACAATTATATCGAAGGACTCAATGATAGTAAAAAGCTATCTGAAAAAAAGCGTGAAAAGCTTTATGATGAGATTATTGAAAAGGCAGAAGATTACTGTATTGCAAGAGCGACTATTGCAGAAATAGAGGAAATAAATATTCTGAATGCCGCAATGCTCGCAATGAAAAGGGCGGTTTTAGGTCTGGAAACAAAACCGGCGCTTGTATTGGCAGACGGTAATAAAACTCCCGATGTACCATGTGAGGCAAGAGCTGTGGTAAAAGGTGACGGTAATTCGGCGTCCATAGCGGCGGCTTCAATACTTGCTAAGGTTACAAGGGACAGGTATATGCTTGAAATGGCGAAAAAGTATCCGGAATACGGATTTGAAAAGCATAAGGGATACGGTACAAAACTTCACAGAGAAAAAATACTTGAACTTGGTCCTTGCCCTATACACAGACCTTCGTTTTTAAATAAGATTTATGCAAAAAAATAACTATGGACGTGATGTCGAGCTTCAGATATGCAGATATATTGAAAATGAGGGCATGAAAATTCTTGCTCGAAATTATACCGTTAAAGGCGGAGAAACTGATATAATTGCCATTGATGGGGAATACATATGCTTTATTGAAATAAAATTCAAGAAATTGGAAGCAGTTGAAATTAGCAGAAGCGTTGGCATAAAAAAACAAAGACGGATAATAAAATCCGCAGAAAAATATTTAAGGGAAACAGACTGCGAACTTCAGCCTAGGTTTGATGTGGTTTTTGTTACAGCTGAGGACGAAGGGGTCAGTCTTGAATATATGAAAAACGCCTATGACGGTTCCGGCGTTTGATACTAAAAAGGGTGGTATTTATGTATTATAAGAGTACACGAAACAGTGATATTAAAGTTGAAAGTGCAGTTGCTATCACACAGGGAATTTCAGAGGATGGCGGACTTTTTGTTCCGGAATCTATTCCTGAACTGACTATGGACGAGATCAAGTATCTGTCAGGTCTTAATTATTCATGCAGAGCAGCTTATATTTTTAAGAAGTACCTTACAGATTTTACAGATGCAGAAATTCAGTACTGTACGGATAACGCTTACAGTACAAAGAATTTTGAAACTGAAAATATTGCTGAAATAGCAGAACTTTTTGACGGAACATATATGCTTGAACTGTGGCATGGTCCTACATGTGCGTTTAAAGATATGGCTCTTCAGATTCTGCCTTATTTCCTTACAACTTCAGCAAAGAAAATTAATCTGGACAAGAAAATTATTATTCTTGTTGCAACTTCAGGTGATACCGGTAAGGCGGCTCTTGAAGGCTTTAAGGACGTTGAAGGAACTCAGATTCTCGTTTTCTACCCTGAGGACGGCGTAAGTCCTATGCAGAAAAGACAAATGACAACACAGTCAGGTTCAAACGTAGGCGTATGCGCAGTAAAGGGTAATTTTGACGATTGTCAGAACGGCGTAAAGGCAATTTTTACTGACAAGGAAATAAAGGAAAAGATGAGTGCCGCAGGACTTATGTTCTCAAGCGCAAATTCCATTAACTGGGGACGTCTTGTTCCGCAGATCGTTTACTATATTTCCTCTTATGCGTCACTTGCCGAAAGCGGAGAAATTGCACTGGGTGATAAAATTAACGTTGTTGTTCCTACAGGTAACTTCGGAAATATTCTGGCGGCTTACTATGCTAAGAAGATGGGACTTCCAATAAACAAGCTTATTTGTGCTTCAAACGTTAACAAGGTTCTTACAGACTTTATTGAAACAGGCGTTTATGACAGAAACAGAGATTTCTATGCAACATGCTCGCCGTCAATGGATATTCTTATTTCAAGCAATCTTGAAAGACTTCTTTATATGATTACAGATCAGAATGACGCTCAGATCAGAGAATGGTTTGGCAGTCTGGCAGAAACAGGAAGATATGAAGTAACTGACGATGTTAAGAAAGTACTTAAAGAAGAATTCTTCGGCGGTTACTGTGATGACGAACAGACAAAGGCTACGATCAGCGAGATCTATAAAAAATATTCATATACATGCGATACTCATACGGCAGTTGCTGTAAAGGTTTATGAGGACTATAAAAAGGCTACGGGAGATGAAACAAAAACTCTTATTGCATCAACAGCTAGTCCATATAAGTTCAGCGCAAGCGTTCTTGAAGCCATTGAAGGCAAAAAGTCAGAGCTTGACGAGTATGATATGGTTGCAAGACTTGCAGAGCTTTCTGATATTCCTGTTCCGTCTGCTCTTGCTGATTTAAAAAATAAGGAAAGAAGATTTACAGGTTCTATTGAAAAGTCTGATATGAACAGCTATGTTCTTAAGGATTTCGGTCTGGCATAATGGCGTTATTTGCAATTGGCGATCTTCACCTTGCTCTGAGCGTATCCAATAAGAAAATGGATATTTTCGGAGGCTGGGAAAATTACATGGAGCTTCTTGAAAAAAACTGGAATGAGCATATCACTTCTGAAGATACCGTTGTGCTCGCTGGCGATAGTTCATGGGCTATGAATATCCGTGACGCCTATGAGGATTTTTGCTGGATCGAAAAAATGCCAGGAAAGAAAATCCTTTTAAAAGGAAATCATGATTACTGGTGGTGTTCACGCAAAAAAATGGAAGATACTTTTTCCTCATGGGGATTTTCCTCTCTGAGTATTCTTCATAATAATCACTTTGTTTATGAAAATTATGGAATTTGCGGTACTAGAGGATGGGTTAATATGCCGGGAGAACCACAGGATGCAAAAGTATTGGCTAGAGAGGCAGGCAGGCTTACGGCTTCTATTCAGTCAGCTTTGAAAGAAGAGCTTGAACCGCTTGTGTTTCTTCATTATCCACCGGTTTACGGAAATAATTGTAATCCCGATATACTTGATGTGCTATATAAATACGGAGTAAAATATTGCTGGTATGGACATCTTCACGGACCGTCAATAAAGTATGCAATTAACGGCGAACGGGACGGTATAAAATTTAATTTAATTTCTAGTGATTTTTTACAATTTAAGCCTGTGAAAATATTATAATTTGTAAAAAATGTAGAAGTCGAATTTTTATGTAGAAAAAAAAAGTTGAATATGATATAATGAAAAAGGTATGCACCTATAAATAAATTGGAGGATTTAAAAATGAGTTTAAAATCATCAACTAAGGTTGACGTAAATACACATGAATTGGTATTCGCAGTAGACGCTGAAGCCTTTTCAGCAGCTGTTGAAAAAGCTTATCAGAGACAAAAGAAGAGTATAACTGTTCCCGGCTTCAGAAAGGGTAAGGCAAGCAAGAAGCTTGTTGAAAAGTATTACGGTGAAGGCGTATTCTATGAGGAAGCTATCAACGGTCTTATCAACTCAGAAATGCCTGACGCAATTAAAGAATCAGAACTTGTTCTTGTTGATACTCCGAGAATTGAAGTTGTTTCTGCCGACAAGGAAAACGGTGTGGAATTTAAAGCAATTTGCATTACAAAGCCTGAAATTACCGTTGCTGATTATAAGGGTATAAAGGCACCAAAAAATGTCAAGGATATAACTGATGCGGATATTGACGCTCAAATCGAACAGATCAAGCAGAGAAATGCAAGAATTGTTTCTGTCGATGACAGACCGGCGATGCTTCAGGACGAGGTTATTATAGATTTTGAAGGTTTTATGGACGGTACTCCGTTTGAAGGCGGTAAGGCTGACGAATTTCCTCTTAAATTGGGAAGCGGTCAGTTTATTCCGGGATTTGAAGAACAGATCGTAGGTCATTCAATCGGTGATGAATTTGAGATAAACGTAACATTCCCTGAAAATTATCAGATGGAAGAATATGCAGGAAAGCCGGCTGTATTCAAGGTTAAGATCCATGCAATCAATGCATCTGAATATCCTGAATTTGACGACGAGCTTATTAAGGATACTACTGAATTTGATACAGTTGATGAGTGGAAAGACGACTTAAGAGAAAAGCTTGAAAAACAGGCTGAAACAAGAGCAGAATCTGAATTTGAAAATTACATTATGCAGACTCTTATAGATACTGCTGATGGAGTTATTCCTAAATGCATGTTTGATCATAGAGTAGATTCCTTAATCAGAAATTTTGAACATGGACTCAAGCAGCAGGGAATGAGTGTTGATATTTATCTTCAGTATACAGGTATGGATATGGATTCATTCAGAGAAACATTCCAGGAAAGAGCCGAAAATGAAGTTAAGTTGAGACTTGCGCTTGAAAAAATTGCCGATATGGAAAACATTCAGCCGGCAGAAGAAGAAATTGACAGTCAGCTTCAGGAAGTGGCAGACGCTAATAACTTGTCTCTTGAGGACGTTAAGCTCAGAATTCCTATGGATGATTTTATAACAGATTTGAGAGTTACAAAGGCTATTGAATTTGTAAAAGAAAATGCTGTAGTTGATAATACGATCAGTACTGAAAAAGAAAAGTCAGAAGACGAAGCTGCTGAATAAGTTCGTTTATAATCGTGCTGCCCTTATCGGGCAGCCGACTTTGTAATACAGATAATAGAGATATAGAAGGCATAAGCCTTAAGAAAAGGAGAGAAAATATGAGTTTAGTACCTTATGTTGTGGAACAAACAAGCCGCGGAGAACGTTCTTATGATATTTTTTCCAGACTGCTTAATGACAGAATTATAATGCTTTCTGAAGAAGTGAACGATACTACGGCAAGCATTGTAGTTGCACAATTGCTCCATCTGGAGGGACAGGATCCGGAAAAGGATATTTCTTTGTACATTAACAGTCCCGGCGGTTCGGTTACTGCAGGTATGGCAATTTACGATACGATGCAGTATATAAAATGCGACGTATCAACTATCTGCATTGGTTTGGCTGCGTCTATGGGCGCATTTCTGCTGTCTGCCGGCACTAAGGGAAAAAGACTTGCACTGCCGAACAGTGAAATTATGATTCATCAGCCTCTTATATCAGGAGGTCTGCAGGGTCAGGCAACCGATATCAAAATAAGAACCGATAATTTATTGAAAACTAAGGAAAATCTAAACAGAATTCTTAGTGAAAATACTGGAAAGTCCTATGAAGAAATTTGCCGTGATACTGATCGTGATAATTTTATGACTGCTGCTGAAGCACAGGAATACGGTCTGATTGATAAGGTAATCAAGCATAGATAATCGGGGAGGAAGTTATGCCGGAAAAACCAATAAAATTCTGTAATTTCTGCGGAAAAAGCGAAGATAAGGTTCAGAGTATTTTTACTGCCGGAGCATCAAATATCTGCGATGAATGTGTAATTTATTGCTATGAACTGTTAATGGGTCCGCTTGCTAAAACTAAAACTAGCAGAAAGAATGAAAATAAGAATAAATCAGGAGATGAAACGACAATAAATCTCCTGACTCCGGCTGAAATTAAGTCTGTTCTGGACGAATATGTTGTGGGTCAGGATAAAGCTAAAATTACGCTGGCAGTTTCTGTATATAATCACTATAAACGAATTATCAGTCAGAATAATGATGACGATGATGTGGATATTCAGAAAAGTAATGTACTGCTTCTTGGTCCTACCGGCGTTGGAAAAACATTTTTGGCGTCTACTCTTGCAAAGATTCTTGACGTACCGTTTGCTATTGCCGATGCTACTACTATTACGGAAGCAGGGTATGTCGGTGACGATGTTGAGAATGTTTTGTTAAGGCTTATTCAGGCTGCTGATTTTAACATTGAAGCGGCTGAAAGAGGTATCATTTATATTGATGAAATTGATAAGATTGCCAGAAAATCAGAAAATACATCTCTTACCAGGGATGTAAGCGGCGAGGGTGTTCAGCAGGCGCTTTTGAAAATTATTGAAGGTACTGTTTCAAATGTTCCTCCTCAGGGCGGTCGCAAGCATCCGAATCAGGAATTTATTCAGATAAATACTAAAAATATTTTATTTATATGCGGAGGCGCTTTTGACGGTCTGGAAAAATCAATTCTGAAAAGGATAAATTCGTCTGCAATGGGCTTTGGCGCTGAAATAAATTCTAAAGAGAAAATGAAAAAAAATATTTTTCATAAAGTTATTTCTCAGGACTTGGTTAAATTTGGTATTGTGCCGGAACTTGTAGGAAGACTGCCTATAATTACTGTACTTGACGAACTTGATGAACAAGCTCTGATTAAAATTTTAACGGAACCCAAAAATGCATTGCTTAAGCAGTATAAAAAATTGTTTGATTATGATAATATAGATTTAATTGTTGAAGACGATGCATTAATGGAGATAGCTAAAAAAGCCATTGCTCAGAAAACTGGTGCGAGAGGGCTTAGATCTATTATTGAAGACGTCTTGATGCAACCTATGTTTGAAGTGCCTTCAAATCCTGATGTAACAGGCATTAAAATTACTGCTAAATCAATAAATGGTGAAGAAAAGCCGCTCTATATTACAAAAAAATAAAGGCAAAATTTGTTTTATAAAAATCCGTACTAAAAAAAGTACGGATTTTTGAAAAAAAAAGCTTGACAAAGCTTTTTTAATATGGTATAATAATTAAGTACTTGAAACTTATATATCGCGGTGTGGAGCAGCTAGGTAGCTCGTCGGGCTCATAACCCGAAGGTCGTAGGTTCAAATCCTGCCGCCGCAACCAACGTAAATACGCCCTTTGATGTGATTCAGAGGGCGGTATTTCTTGCATGAAAATCACTTCGTTTCCGTTATATTTCCGTTATACCCATAAAAAGATAGTGAAAAAGGCGGTAAACTATGAACCATTTGATTTTCATAGGTAAATTAAAAGTGAATTAAAATAATATATTATTTACAAATTAAAAAGGCTGTCACATAAGTGGCAGTCTTTTTAATGTAATTCTTGTTCTAATGAATCGAACTCTGATGAATCAAAAAATTCTGCAAGAGATATTTCAAGACCATCACATAGAATTTTTATAGTTGTGACGGAAACATTGTGACGCTTTTCATCGAAAAGACTATACACAGTGGATGGAGTGACCCCCGATATATTAGCAAGTTCATTTGCTGCTATTCCTCTTTCTTTACATATATTTTTAAATCGCCTAACAACGGCATCTTTTACTGCTGACATATATATTCACCTCTTATATCATTTGTACTATTATACAATTTTATGCGTTTGTGCGTGTACGCACTTGCGTATAAATATGAAATATGATATAATAAGTATATATGGTTATAAAAAATGCAGTAAATATAAGACTTGCTGCTTCAGGAGGGATTGTATGCAATCAGCTTGTTTTACCGGACATAGAAATCTTATGGGTGATATTAGAAATTTAGAGGAACGTCTATATAATGTACTGGAAAAAGCTATTACAAATGCAGGAATAATTGAGTTTTATGCCGGAGCAGCTTTGGGATGGGATACGCTTTCTTCACAAGTCGTACTGAAACTTCGAGAAGTTTATCCCTATATCAGACTTCATCTTATACTACCTTGTTCGCCTTACGAACAAACTGCAAAATGGAGCGAGGAACAACGTGTAGAGTATATGAGGATATTGTCTGCTGCCGATTATGTAGAGAAAACCTCTGAGCATTATTATAATGGCTGTATGAAGGTACGTAATGCTCGTCTTATTGAGCTTGCTGACTGTTGTTTTTGCTTTTGGAACAGAAAATGCCAATACAGCGGCACAGCGCAAACAGTGAGAATGGCTCAAAAAAAGAACATTATGATTATAAATTTATTTAAATAATAAGGCTCCCTGAATCGGGAGCCGTTATATTTTACTCTGCCTTCTTTTTAGGATTAAGCTTATCATCAATCACCTCAGAAGCGATTTCGTCTGCCGACTGGATAGCATGCAGATAAACTTTAGTAGTGGTTGCAACGCTTGAATGCCCCAATCGTCTGGAAACAGTTGGAATATTAACGCCGTTGGCTATAAGTATTGATGCGTGGGTATGCCTTAATGAGTGGGGAGAAAAATGAGGCAGCTTATTTTTCTTTACAAACTTTTTTGTCCAATCTGTAAGGCTGTCAGGGTGCATTGGAGTAGAATCGTCCTTAATAAAAAGCCGTTCATTTCTGACAGTCTTTCTTGTACCGTCAGCAAGAGTGATTTCAATAAAATGTTGCCATTTATCAGCTAAATTTCTGCGCATATTAAGCCAGTATTCGTGATATTCACGCAGCAATTCAAATATATCAGAAGAAAGCTTAATAGTACGCTGAGAAGTATCATTTTTCGGGCATTTCGTAATAATCCCCATGCCCTGAACATATTGGCTTGTATTATGGATATGTATGACCTGATTTTCAAAATCAATATCAGTCCATTCAAGACCAAGCAATTCCCCACGTCTGATACCGCTGAAAATCAACATATAAAGAGCCGTTTTCCACTTTATGGGTTCCTTATCAAGCAGTTCAAGAACCAGTTTTACCTGTTCATCATCAAGGTAATCAGCTTTTTTGCGTTCAAGCTTGGGAGCTTTCATGTAGTTCTTGTCGGCTATGTTAATTGGAACGAGCCTGTCCCTTGCTGCCTGAGCAAGAATACTGCTTATTAACCTATGATGATGCAGTATTGTTTTACTGGAAAGTCCAGTTGTTTCTGTATGCAAGTTAAATAATTGATTTACCGGTATTTTAAGAGCATCAGCTATTTTTTCGGCGGATTCTGTGCTTATCCTATTAGCTTTGCAGGCGGAAGAAATAGTGGTTGAGGATAACCCGCTTAATTCGGCAAGCTTTTTACGTGAGATGCTTTTTGATAAAAGAATTTCCGAAATTTTATCCGAACTTGCATATGCCCCGACACGCTTTATGCCATTTTCACGAAGATTATTGTAAAACTTCTGAAGATGATGTGATTGTAATTTAGAAAGTTTTATGTCGCCTATTGCCTGATTAATATTTTTCAGCAGCGATTTATAGCGTTCATAGGTTTTAGGAGCAAGCTGTGGCGGCTTGTTATTTTCAAGCCATGTTTCAGAGTAATCAGCAAATCTTGTGTTGCTGTCAAAGCATGAACCGTTTTTTACGCTTTCTTCAAAAAGAATAACCTGCCGTTTAAGTTCCTTTTCTATTTGCTTTGGAGTCATATTATCCGATGGCTTCCAAGTTATAGAACGCTCGATTTGTTTGCCGTTACGGTCATAACCGTCGTAACATCGAATGTAATATGTGATTTTTCCGTTCTTTGAAATATGTTTTTTTACTGTTGCCATATAAACACCTCTTGTCAGTAATATTATGAGGCGCTGCTTTAAGCGCCTCATTTAAGAACTTGTCCACATAGGCGTATATGCATGTCTTTTCGGCAAATTCGGCTGATAACTGCGTTAAAAATTCTTGAAATATGCGCATATTACTGCAAATTTTCGCCTTGTTCTCAGCCAAATTGTGCTCAAAAATTCGCACATATATCCTATGTGGACAGGTTCTAACAGTCATTAAGCTGTAATCTTACGAATACCACTGCAATCCTGCTGTGTATTAAGAGTGTTGGTATCAAGATAATTCATAAGCTGTTCCCAATTAATCAGGATCTTATTACCGATTTTAACGGACGGAATTAGTCCGTTGACGGCAAGATATCTGATGTGATTACGGCTTATGCCTATTTGATGCTCTTTGCAGAGTTTTGCAGTTTCATTAATAGTGTTCATTTTAGACACTATTTTTACCTCCTTCATATGTATTATATATAATCGAATAACAAAGTTTTTCGGATCAATTATCAAGTTATTCAATATTCCATGAACCATAATATTCTTCCGATCCTATGTAATTAGCGAAGTCATTTGCTAATTCGCTGCATCGTATGCCTGCTTTCTGAGTATCGGAAAACATACCGGCTATTACCAGCAATTTCAGATGATAAAATCTCTGCTTACCTTTTCTTCCTTTTAAGGGAAAGCTTAATTCGCCTCCCTGAAACTCAAGAAGTCCATAATTTCTGAATTGTGCCGAAATAGCCTTCTTAGTGGGCTTATGCTCAAAACTTTCAAGATTTTCATATAATTTTTTCAGATCATCTCCATTTATGCAGTAGTATTCATCTTCCTTGAAGAATATTTTGTGCGGAGTAAACTCCTTATGTTGAAAATCATTATGATTTCTTTTAAATTTCTTGTACTCTTTAAATGATTTAGCAACATAAAATTCGTTATCCTGTCCGGACAAAATTCTAAGTAGCACATCAACATATGCTCGTTTTGATGAATCATCTTCACGCTTGACCAAATTTAAAGTTTCGTTGATACAGCTTTTGATGGAATCCTTAAAAATTCTATCAATTGAAGTTGTTTCGTTCTCTGTAATATACAGGTCTTTGGTTAAAAATTTTTTAAAAAGCATTTTAGTTGTATTCAAAATCAATTCTGTTCGTAATATTCTGTTAACACCGCTATAAGCGCTTTCATCAATGTTTATTTCGGTATTGTAGATATTCTTATACGTATTGATACAGTTTGCTAGTTCGGCGAAATTCTTACAGATCCATTCTATGAACTCAATAACAAATTTTACATATAGATTTTGGTTTTCCTGAAGATAAGTAAGAGCATTCATGTCTATTTCTGGCATTTCTGCTATCAGACATCTATTGATTGTACTATGATTTGTAGGCGGATATTCTGCTGTTATAAAAATCATAGAGTCAATCCGAGCATTCTTATCATTGTTCGTTATCATGCCGCTACTGCTTTTTTGATGAAGAAATGAAGCAATCTTTGCTTCATTAGAATCTCTTACACGTCTGGAAGTAGTCATATGCAAATCATCTATTAAAACGCAGGTGTCCTTAAACTCTGAAAGTTTATTTATGGCTTTTTTATCGCTGGAAAGTGAAATCATGTTTTCATTTCCTTCAAATAAACCAGTCAGCAGTTTGACAATTTCAGTTTTTCCGGAGCTTGTTTTACCATAGAGGTAAACTGAAAAATCAGAAGCGCCGTATATCTTTGCTTCATTTAACAGCGGTTTTATGTACGGTACAAGTGCGGCAATCAAAAGAACCGGAAAAATATCACCCATTTTGCTAAACCTGATTAACCATTTTATCCAATCTTTGTTTTTAGGATGAGGTTTGACTTTATATTGACTATGCGATATATAGTTTGGTGAATCAGCATTTATAACTGTATTTCCCATAGCATACATTATTCTGTCAGATATTTTATTAAAGCCTTGATGTAAAACATACCGTTTTTCAGGAATCTTGTTAATGAGTTGATCATTTAACAGATTGACAAAATAACGCTGCTTTTGGACAGATGTGCCTTTGAATATAATATCGTCCGGTATATACCTTAAGAACTTTTGGGAGTTTAATTCCGACATTGGAATTACAACAGAGTGTTGCAGTATATTCGGCGGTTCTCCTACTTGAAAGTTCGCTTTGAGAAAGCTTTTAAACGAGCCGTCTGTGTATTCCTCCTGCCAATAATCATTGATGACGATATTAATATTAGTTTTTGCTTCATAAGGAAGAGTTGTTTCATTGTGATTTACTTCTTTAAAGTTCTTTTCTGTTTTCATTAGAAAACCTCCTTTTTTATTAAGCATAAATGTGCACTATAATTATTTGGTGAATTCAATCTATAAATATATTATATTGCATAAAAATCACGCTGTCAACGAAAATTTAGCATTTTTTATGTATACAAAAATGTGTACAATAGATATGAACAAAATTTGATGCACATGCAAAAATATACTTGAAAAATCCATTAATATATGCTAAAATAAAGTAGATATTAATGAACAATTGTTGAGATCGGAGGAAGATATGTTAGAAGAAAGCGAAAATTTTGGGGATCAAATAAAAAAACGCTATCATCAGTTTGTTAAAATTACAAATGAATCGGTGATTTGGAATGAATACAATAAAAAGGATGATATCAAAAATATTATAAAAATTGTAAATAGCAATTATGAACGGATTATAGAAAATTGTAAAAAAAGGATCAAGAAATATATTGAATGTAATGTTGATAAATTAATGAATGGCTCTGGAGAATTAGTTTATGAATTTTCAGAACAATTAAGCTTAGTGCATCCTTATTTTGTAACTGAAATATCAACAGAACGTACTGATGGAAAACACTCCCCTTTTCATGATATTTTAACAGAACAGCTCATTGCAGATCTTTCGGAAAAATTCCAGAAAGAATATAGGAAAGATAAGGAAAATACTTTAGACCTGATTTTGAAATATCTGAAGCCTGTTTTGAATAAAATAGATGATAAAAATGCGGATATTGAAAGAATAAAAAAGGAAGTAGAACGGAGGGAGGAAATTTATAAAGAACACGTAGAATATGATATAATAGTTAATGCAAAGAAAAAAATTATAACCGATCCATTAACTCGTATAAAAAAATCACTTGACAGCATTAAATATTATATATACATTATTGCACTTAGTGAAAATAAGATGACTGAAACATACGTTATTCAACAATTTAAATTAAACATTCCAAGGGAACTAAAAGAAATATATAAAAATTTTCCTACTCCTGCCAGAATAAATTCTGCTGAATTAATAAATACTTTGAAATTGGAAAATGTAATATCAGATTTGGAAAAAGGAGATGTAGAGCGTGCATCATCCGATTTAAAGCTTATTAATCAACAGTATGATGAATATGAAATAGAATGCTTTGAACATCTGGCTGGCATATTTTTGATTTTTATTTTAAGAAGCGACAAAAAAATATCAATCTGTCAAAATTGCAAAAAAATTTTTTTGCCGGATCGTCCAAATATAAAGTATTGCAAATCGAAATTGCCTTGTGGCTCTAATGAACACAAACCAAAAACATGTATGAACGTAGGCGCTGTAAATGTTTATGAAAGCAACAAACTTAATCATGCGGTAAGAAAGATAAAAAATCGATTTAGGATGAGAATAAATCGTGAAAAAAATCCTTCCAATATTGAAAATTTAAAAAGTTGTTTAGATAAGTGGGAAAAAGAGGCTGACAAAATTGTTGAAAATTATAGTGATGAAAGTGCAGTAAACCGATTAGAACACGCATATGATAGGTTGATTGGTGAATATGATTGTGTTGTAAGGAAAAAAACTTTTGTTGCATGTGTATATCCAATTGTGTACATTGCTCCGGTATATGATTTGACAATTAAAAAAAGTATTATAGCATATGTAATTTGTGGAATAAATGAAAAAGGTCAAAACAGAGTTCTCAGCGTAGAAACACGCAAAGAGAAAGTAGAAAAAGATAGACTCGAATGCTGGCGTAATATTTTTATTAAACTAAAAGAAAGCGTGGAGGATATTTATGTACTTTTGGTTGAAAATCCAAACGACGTTAAAAATGCAGTGCATGAAATCTTTCCACGTGCAGATATACAGTTAAATGTATTATCATTAGTTAAAACAATGGAAAGCAAGATAAGCGATAAGAATAAAAGAGAGTTTACTAACGATTTATTATTTATTTATGAATTATCTGAAAAAAGCAAAGCAGATGAATATACAAGAAAACTTTCAAAGCTATGGAAAATAAAATTTATACAAAGCTGGCTTGATAAATGGGATGATATATTACCTGCTTTTGAGTATTCTCCTATATTTAGAAATAGTATTTGTGAAAATAGTATAATTAAAAAAGTTTATGATAATTTAAGTAATTATAATGAATATTCGTATATTAATGATTTAAAAAATAGACTTCAAAAATCTGTTGATGATGTAATTGCAGATGGGTATCTTACATCTTTGAATAATTGGAATGAAATGTTGAAAGAACTGAAATTAAAAAGAAAACATATAAAAAAATAATTTTTCCCCGCAATTTTTTCCGAGACAATGAGTTAAATCAGGAAATATTTCGGGGATTTTTTTATTTTTTCAAATTTCAGAATATTTAATAATATATGTTAATTATTTTTTGCCGTGAAAAAAACTTTTTTTCCTCTGGAACGAATCCTTATTATATCAAAATATCTTATCTCATTTGTACTTGGATTTTGAAATTCCAGAAGTGATTCTACAGACTGCATATAGGGAATATCCGGTGATTGTATAGCAATAGGAGAGAGCTGGATTTCTTGAAAAGCTTCCATAATAGTTGCTTGCGATTTTTTACTTGGAGAAAAATAATCAAGAGCTTCATTAAGATTTTTATCAGAATTTCTATAGAGAAAATTTACAATCTTAAGCATTTTACCTTGTTTCTTTTTCTTCTTTTCCTTTTCTTTGTATTTTCTTTTATTCTTTATAATTTTTTCAAGCCAGTAATGAGACAGAAAGCATGAATCATATCCGTGAGAAAAAAAGCCTATAAAATATATCTTTAACCATTGATTCCTTATAAATAAAAAAATATATTAACGAATAAAAAACATCAAGATTTTTGGTGTTTTTCTTAATAAATTTCCTGCCGCACCTTAGCTCCATTCGCAAAGTGTTGGCATAGTAATTTTGAATTTCATCCGGATATTTCTGGTCAATAGTTGCCTGATGTTTGTTGTACAAGACAAATTCGATTTCACTTGACTTGTTTATTATATTGACGGAATTTTCGTATTTGAATGCAGGACAATTTTCTTCAAGCTGGGTATTTAGTGAATATCCGTATTTCAATGGAAATCGTCTTATAGTTTTAATGTATTCCTGAATCACATTTTCAGGAATAGCTGAAATATCTTTTGTAATGTCAATTCTACTAAGTACAAAGTCATCAATTCCTGAAATGTCAGGAATTATATTTTCAAATATAAACTTTAGTTTTTCATTGAAAAGACTTATGGAACTTACAAAAACATCAGCGTTCCAAATCCTGTT
>UMKV01034816.1_pt1 | contig 46620 bp, 40 predicted proteins | sample 1966381 | NCBI WGS metagenome assembly UMKV01 (sample SAMEA4836182, study PRJEB28245) | human gut metagenome | biome: gut microbiome; material: fecal sample | place: Denmark | collected 2008
TTATAGCTTCTCCATGTTCTTGGCGGCCACCACGTCCACGCCGGTGCCGCAGACATTCCGCAGCACCACGTCGCCGATGGCGATGGGGGCCTGCGCCGTCACGGTGCCCAGCGCCCGGGCCACGTCAAAGACCAGCGCCTTGGGCACCTCGCCGTTGGTGCGTACCGGCAGCACCGGCAGCGCCGCGCCCCGGATGGCCACCGTCCCGGTGACGGTGCGCACCGGCGCCACGCACTCCTTCCGGGCGTAGGCCTCGCCACGGGGACAGGTATTGCCGCTGACGGCAGTCACCGCGCCGTTTTCCACCTCGGCGGTGAGCTGGCAGCCCATGGGGCAGCCGATGCAGATCAGCTCCTGCTTCATGCCTGCGCCTCCTCTACCACGAATGTCACCGTATCCGCGCCGCCGGGGATGGCGGCGGGGTCAATGGGAAAGCTCTCCATCTCGCCGGGGGTCAGGATACGCTTGGGGATGCGCTTGAGCAGCGCCTCCCCGGCGTAGGCGCACAGCGCCGCGTTCCGGTAGGGCTGCCCCACCCGGAACCGGACGGTGACCGGCCCGCCGTCCCGGTGCAGGGACTGGGGCACGGTGTAGCGCACGCCGTTCTTCCCCTCCAGCCGGACGACCTCGCCGCCGCCCGCGCCCTCCAGCACGAACCGTGCGGCGCTGCGTCCCGCTGCCGCCGCCTCCTGGGACACGAAGTCCACCAGATCGTGGACGTGCAGCACGTTGCCGCAGGCGAACACGCCGGGCAGGGAGGTGGCCAGCGCCTCGTCCACCACCGGCCCGCCGGTAACGGCGTCCAGCGCCGCGCCGGCCTGCCGGGTCAGCTCGTTCTCCGGCAGCAGGCCCACGCTGAGCAGCAGCGTGTCGCAGGGGATGTACCGCTCCGTGCCGGGGATGGGCAGGCGTTTGTCGTCCACCTGCGCCAGCGTCACGCCGTTCAGGTGCTCCTGCCCGTGGATCTCCACCACCGTGGTGGACAGGTACAGCGGGATGCCGAAATCGTCCAGACACTGGACGATGTTGCGCTTCAGACCGCCGGAATAGGGCATGACCTCCGCCACGGCCTTGACCTCCGCACCCTCCAGCGTCATGCGCCGGGCCATGATCAGCCCGATGTCGCCGGAGCCCAGGATCACCACCTGCCGCCCGGGGAGGTATCCCTCCATATTCACCATGCGCTGGGCCGTGCCTGCCGACCAGATGCCGGCGGGCCGGGTGCCTGCGATGTTCAGCGCGCCGCGGGGCCGCTCCCGGCAGCCCATGGCCAGCACCACCGCCTGCGCCCTGATCTGCTGCAATCCCACGCCGCGCCCCGTAACGGTCAGCACCCGCTCCGGTGAGATGTCCAGCACCATGCAGTCCGTCCACGCGGGGATGCCCCGCTCCGTCACGGCGTCGATATACCGCTGGGCGTACTCGGGGCCGGTCAGCTCCTGATGGAACGTGTGCAGCCCGAAGCCTGCGTGGATGCACTGGTTCAGGATGCCGCCCAGCTCGCCGCTGCGCTCCAGAATGAGGATGTCCCGCAGCCCCGCGTCATAGGCGGCGGCTGCCGCGGCCAGCCCGGCGGGGCCGCCGCCCACGATGGCCAGCTGTACTGTTTTCATGAGAGCACCTCCTTGGTGCGGCCCGTCAGCAGACGGCTGTCGCCGCCGCCCTTTGTCAGTTCCGCCATGGGCACGCCCAGCTCCTCGTGGAGCAGCTCCAGCACCCGGGGCGTGCAGAACCCGCCCTGGCACCGGCCCATACCGGCCCGCACCCGCCGCTTCACGCCGTCCAGCGACCGCGCGCCCCGGCGGATGGCCTCCCGGATCTCGCCCTCCGTGATCTGCTCGCACCGGCAGACCACCGTGGCGTAGGCCGGGTCCTTTTCGATCAGCGCCTGCCGCGCCGCAAGATCCATCTCCCGGGGCCGGGGGATGTCCCGCCGCTCCGGGATGAAGTCGTCCTTCTCCGCCGCGCTTAGCTTTTCGGCAGCCAGCTCCGCCAGATACTGCCCGATGGCGGGAGCGGAGGACAGACCCGGCGACTCGATGCCCACAGCCTCGAAAAAGCCGTCGGCGCTCTCGCCCACGATGAAGTCGTCGTCACCACCCACCAGATGGGCGCGAAGCCCGGCGAAGCTGGTGATGACATCCCGCATGGGGAGGTTCGGCACGCTGCGCGCCGCCGTCTCCGTTACGCGGCGCAGGCCCGCCGCCGTGGTGGCGGTGCAGTCCTTGTCGTCCTGATCCTCCGCTGTGGGGCCAACCAGCAGGTTGCCGTGGACGGTGGGGGACACCAGCACGCCCTTACCCATGGCGGAGGGCAGCTGGAAAATGGTGTGCTGCACCAGCTCGCCGTCCCGCCGGTCCAGCAGGCAGTACTCGCCCCGCCGGGGCACGATGGACAGCTTCGTCTCACACAGCTGGTCGTGGAGCACATCACCGTGGACGCCGGCGGCAGAGATGACCACCCGGCTCTCCAGCACGCCCTGGCTGGTCTCCAGCAGGAAATGGCCGTCCTCCCGGCGGATGTGCCGCACCTCTGCGTCAAAGCGGAACTCGCAGCCGTTGGCGGCAGCGTTCTCCGCCAGCGCGATGGTCATGCCGAAGGGGCAGATAATGGCGCTGGTGGGGGCGTACAGCGCGGCCGCCGCCTCCGGCGACACCCGCGGCTCCTGCCGCCGCAGCGCCTCCCGGTCCAGCACCGCCAGTCCCTCCACGCCGTTCTGCTCACCCCGGCGCTTCAGTTCCTCCAGACGGGGGATGTCCGTCTCATCGAAGCACAGCACCAGCGCGCCGCACCGGCGGTAGGGGAAGTCCAGCTGCCGGGACAGCGCCTCCATCATCCGGGAGCCCTCCACGTTGAACCGGGCCTTGGCCGAGCCTGCCGGCGCGTCGAATCCGGCGTGGCAGATGGCGGAGTTGGCCTTGCTGGTGCCCACGCACACGTCCTCGCCCCGCTCCACAAGACAGATGCGCAGGCGATAGCGGCTGAGCCAGCGGGCCACGGCGCAGCCCACGGCGCCGCCGCCTACGATCACGGCATCATACATCATCAAAACCTCTTTTCCAAAGGGCGGCGCGGGCCGCCCGCAGTATGCATACAACATTATAAAATAGCAATCGACGCCCGTCTTGTCAAGTCGACAACACCCGGCAGAAATCTTAACACGGATTTAACGACTTCTTAACAGAGGGATGTGCTACAATAACACCATGCATATAAAGAAAGGGGGCGGCGGCGTGGACAGGAAAGCCTATCTGGCCAAGCTCCGCAGCCAGAACAAGCGGGAGCGGGCTTTTGCCAGCCTGGGGCTGACGTGCTCCGGCCGGGACCTGGCCATTGCCTTCGGACTGTATCTGGCGGCGGTGGTGCTGTGTCTGTTCCTGCGGAACATCGACCTGCACCAGGACACCACCTATGTGGCGGTGATCTTCCTGCTGGATGTGTTCCTGACGGCCTACTGGACCAACGGCTATGTGCTGGGCATCATCACCGCTGTGGCCGGCGTGTTCAGCGTGGACTACATCTTCACCTATCCCTACTGGCACATCAGCTTCACCCTCACCGGCTTTCCGCTGACGTTCCTGGTCATGATGACCATCTCCGTGCTGACGGCGGCCGTCACCAGCCGCGCCAAGCAGACGGAGGCCGCCCGCCGTGAGGCGGAGAAGGAGAAGATGTACGCCGATCTGCTGCGGGCCGTGTCCCACGACATCCGCACGCCGCTGACCGGCATCGTGGGCGCCACCAATGTTCTGCTGGAGCAGGATGTTGAGCTGACGAAGGAGCAGCGGCTCCAGCTGCTGCGCTCCACCAACGAGGACGCCCAGTGGCTCATCCGCATCGTGGAGAACCTGCTGTCCATCACCCGCATCAACGCCGAGGAGGCCCGGGTGAAAAAGGCGCCGGAGGCGGCGGAGGAGGTCATCGGCAGCGCCGTGGCCAAGACCCACAAGCACTATCCTGATGTGGACGTGCGGGTATCCGTGCCGGACGAGCTGATGCTGGTGCCCATGGACCCGCTGCTCATCGAGCAGGTGTTGGTGAACCTCATGGAAAACGCGGTGATCCACGGCGGCACCAGCCGTATCGACATCACGCTGACGCAGCAGGGGGACGACGCGGTGTTTACCGTGTCCGACAACGGCAGCGGCATTCCGCTCCACCTTCTTGGCAAGTTATTTGACGGGGCGGCCCGCAGTGACCGCACCAGCGACGGCAAGCGCAGCATGGGCATCGGCCTGTCTGTGTGCCGCACGGTGGTGCACGCCCACGGCGGGACGATCCGGGGAGAGAATAAAAAAGACGGCGGCGCATGCTTCACCGTGACGCTGCCCATGAAAGGAGACGACTATGAAGATTAAAGACAAGGTACTGATCGTGGAGGATGAGCAGTCCATCAGCAACTTTATCTCCATGATCCTCACAGCCAACGGGTACGACACCATCATCGTCCGCAGCGGGGAGGAGGCTCTGACCATGATCGCCTCCCACTGTCCGGATCTGATCGTGCTGGACCTGGGTCTGCCGGACATGGACGGCATGGAAGTACTGAAGTCCGTCCGCAAGTGGTCGAACCTGCCGGTCGTGGTGGTCTCCGCCCGCAATCATGAGCACGACAAGGTGGAGGCGCTGGACTACGGCGCCGACGACTATCTGGTCAAGCCCTTCGGCACCTCCGAGCTGCTGGCCCGCATCCGCACGGCCATCCGCCACACCCGCACCACCCTGTCCAACACCCAGATCGCCCAGTCTGGCAAGTTCGTCACCGGCGACCTGACCATCGACTATGACAAGCACCAGGTGCTGATGAACGGCCAGAACGCCGGCCTCACCGTCAACGAATACAAGATCGTGGCCCTGCTGGGCAAGTACGCCGGCAAGGTGCTGACCTACGATTTCATCATCCGGGAGCTGTGGGGCCCCAAGGCCAAGACGGACAACCAGATCCTCCGGGTGAATATGGCCAACATCCGCCGCAAGATCGAGCCGACCCCCGGCAACCCCCAGTACATCTTCACCGAGGTGGGTGTGGGCTACCGCATGCGGGAGGGCGACTGAACCCTATACATATCCATAAAAAAGCGCCCCGCTAAGGGGCGTTTTTCTTGCGTCGAAAGTTTCTTTACAAGAAAATTACGACCGACACGCATCGACACTTCACAAGCCCTTTATATGAGTAAAATAAAGGAAAAACGGCCCTGCGGCAAGCGCACGCTAAGAACCGACCCGCCTTATTTACATCGTTTTTTTCTCGCGGTAAGATACAAATACGCCCGCTGGGTAAGGCGGGGGAAAATTGTAAGGAGAGAAAACATGGAAGAAAGAAAAGGCTTTGGAACCAATTTTGGTTTCCTGATGGCCGCGGTCGGCTCGGCAGTCGGCCTGGGCAACATCTGGGGCTTCCCCAATAAGATGGGCGCCTCCGGCGGTTTTACGTTCCTCATCATCTACCTCATTCTGGCGGTCCTGTGCGGCTTCATCGTCATGGTGGGCGAGCTGGCCATCGGCCGCAAGACCGGCAAAGGTGCCGTGGAGGCCTACCGCGTCCTGTCCAAGAAGTTCAGGTGGATGGGCTGGATGGGCATCCTGTCCGCCTTCTTCATTCTGTTCTTCTACTGCGCGCTGGGCGGCTACTGCATCAAGTACACCGTCCTGAACGTGGGCGACCTGTTCGGCGCCTCCTTCGGCGCCGGAACGGCCACCGGTGCCGAGGTGTTCAGCACCTTCATCGCCAGCCCCGGCGAGGCCATCATCTACGGCCTGATCTTCGTGGCCCTGACCATGCTCATCGTGCTGGGCGGCGTCGGCGGCGGTATCGAGAAGGTCTGCTCCGTGGGCATGCCCGCCCTGTTCGTGGCCCTGCTGATCTGCATCATCCGCGCCTGCACCCTCCCCGGCGCCACGGAGGGCCTGAAGTACATGTTCATCCCCGGCTGGGCCGTTGCCAACGGCGTCATCAAGGAGGCGCCCGACTTCCTGACGGTGCTTTCCACCGCCGGCGGCCAGATGTTCTTCTCCCTGTCCCTGGGCATGGGTGCCATGATCACCTACGGCTCCTATCTGGATAAAAAGGAGAACATCCAGAACAATGCCATCCTCATCATCACCATGGATACGCTGGTGGCCCTGATGGCCGGCCTGTGCGTCATCCCCGGCCGCTTCGCCCTGGACCCCGATGGCGCGCTGGGCGGCCCGCAGCTGCTGTTCGTCACCATGCAGAACGTGTTCAGCCGCATGGGCAGCGCAGGCCCCATCTTCGGCATCCTGTTCTACCTGCTGGTGGTGTTCGCCGCCATCTCCTCCTCCATCTCCCTGCTGGAGGTCATTGTGGCCCACTTCGTGGATAAGGCCCGCGATGCCGGCAAGGGCGACAAGCGCAAGACGTACACCCTCATCGCTGCCGTCGCCGTGGGCGTGGGCTGCATCTTGGTGTGCGCCGACCAGCTGGGCGGCTCCAGCTTCGCGCCGTGGAAGCTGATGAACCTGCCGGAGACCTCCATCCGCATGTGGAACGACTGCTGGCTGGACTTCTGGGATATGCTGTCTGAGGGCATCATGATGCCGCTGGGCGCCCTGCTGATGTCCCTGATGATCGGCTGGGAGATCGGGCCGGAGGTCATCAAGGAGGAGGTGGAGAAGTCCGGGCATCCCATGGGCGGCTACGGCTTCTTCGGCATCTGCGTGAAGTTCATCACCCCGCTGTGCATGATCCTCATCCTGTACGGCCAGCTGAAGGACTTCTTCTTCTGAACGGCTTAACGGCAAATTAACGAAAGCTGAACATACATAAAAAAGGATGCCGGGGTAGCTGCCCCGGCATCCTTTTTGTGCCTGTGCTTTCACAAAAACCCTGATTTACCAACACTTTCTTTCGCGTCAAAACTGCACCTGCGCCGCCCTGTGCCGCCCCAAACGGCCCTTCTTTTTTGTAAAAACGACGGAAAAGCGCGTTCACAATTTGTTAAAATAATCGAATATAACATTAAGAGGTTGACAATATCTTAACGGGCGAGTATGATGAGAGAACAAATTGTGAGGAGGTAAATCACACACATGGAAAAGAAAAGTACCAGAATAGCGTATTTCGTTGCGCTGGGTATCTTTGTCGTGCTGCTGGCCATTCTGGGCATCAGCTATAAGGATGCCCCCATCCTCATCGAGGGCGCGACCACCCCGTTCGCAGGCACCTTCTGGTCCCTGCTGCCCCCCATCGTGGCCATCGTGCTGGCCCTGATCAGCAAGGAAGTGTATTCTTCCCTGTTCCTGGGCTGCCTGGTGGGCGCTCTGCTGGTCAGCAACTTCGCTCCCTGGGAGACGCTGGTGCAGCTGGTCGAGGGTGACAACGGCATCGTCACCACCGTTTCCGACTCCGGCAACATCGCCATCATCGTGTTCCTGGTCATTCTGGGCATCATGGTGGACCTGATGAACAAGACCGGCGGCTCCGAGGCCTTCGGCCGCTGGGCCAAGAAGTCCGTGAAGTCCCGCGCCGGTGCGCAGCTGATGACCATGCTGCTGGGCGTGCTGATCTTCATCGACGACTATTTCAACTGCCTGACCGTGGGCGCCGTTATGCGTCCCGTCACCGAGTCCCACAAGATCTCCCGCGCCAAGCTGGCCTACGTCATCGACTCCACGGCCGCTCCCGTCTGCATGATCGCCCCCGTGTCCTCCTGGGCTGCTGCCGTTTCCGGCTACGTCCAGTCCGACAATGTCAACGGCATTCAGCTGTTCGTGGCCCAGATCCCCTGGAACTACTACTGCCTGCTGACCCTGCTGATGATCATTGTCATCTCCATCCTGAACATCGACTACGGCCCCATGCTGACCCACGAGTACAATGCCCAGGTCAAGGACGATCTGTTCACCACCCCCGAGCGCCCCTTCGCCGGCGCTGACGATTACGAGACCGGTTCCAAGGGCAAGTCCTCCGTGCTGGATCTGATCCTGCCCGTGGTGGTCCTGATCGCCACCTGCATCATCGGCCTGATCTACACCGGCGGTTTCTTCGATGCCGAGAGCGAGTATGTGGGCGACTTCATGGGTGCCTTCTCCAACGCTTCCTCCGGCGCCGGTCTGGCCATCGGCTCCATGCTGGCCCTGATGTTCACGTTCGTGTACTTCTGGCTGCGGGGTTCTATCGGCTTCGAGAAGTCCTTTGAGTCCGTTCCCAACGGCTTCATCCAGATGATCTCTCCCATCCTGATCCTGTCCTTCGCGTGGACGCTGTGCGGCCTGACCCGCTACGGCATGAACTCCGCCGACTTCGTCATCAACGCCATGTCCGGCGCCGGCGATCTGGCCAAGTTCCTGCCCGCCGTGATCTTCATCATCGGCGCCGCCATTGGTTTCGCTACCGGTACGTCCTGGGGCACCATCGGCATCATGGCCCCCATCGTTGTCCAGGTGTTCAACTATGACGTGCAGCCCACCCTGTGCACCATCGGCCTGGCGGCTGCCTGCGCCGGCGGCGTTATGGGCGACCACTGCTCCCCCATCTCCGATACCACCATCATGGCTTCCGCTGGTGCCCACTGCTACCACCTGAACCATGTGTTCACCCAGATCCCCTATGCGCTGACCGTGGCCGGTGTCTCCTTCGTCAGCTTCATCTTGGCCGGCCTGATCCAGAGCGTGGTCATCAACCTGATCATCGCCATCGCGCTGATGGTCGCCACTCTGCTGGTCATCAAGGCTATCATGGCCAAGAAGCATCAGGGCATCTTCCAGGAGATGGCCGAGGCCGACAAGGCTCTGGCCAAGTAAGTTTCCTGTAAACACCCCCCCAATAAAAACAGGAAGTCCTTCGGGACTTCCTGTTTTTTGCACGTTAACAGCTCGGCGTATGGTGTAAATATCTTGGCGCGCACGAAATAAGGGTAACGATATATCGGCATGTGTACTGGCCAAATGCACGAAATCAAGCTATAAACGGAGGGCCAAGCGGCCCGATATGGCCGTTAAAGACACGTTAAGGAATAAACGTAGCCCGACAATATCGCGTAAAAACAGCCCGAAATTGGGGAAAAGGGAGAAAGTAGGGTTCATAATTTGTTCAAAATTACCCACCCTCGAGATTGCTGAAACATTGACAATCTGTTAAAAAGCGGATAAGATGGGGAAACCAAATTGTGAGGAGGTAAATCACACACATGGAAAAGAAAAGTACCAAAATAGCGTATTTCGTTGCGCTGGGTATCTTTATCGTGCTGCTGGTCGTTCTGGGCATCAGCTATAAGGATGCCCCCATCCTGATCGAGGGTGCGACCACCCCGTTCGCAGGCACCTTCTGGTCCCTGCTGCCCCCCATCGTGGCCATCGTGCTGGCCTTGATCAGCAAGGAAGTGTATTCTTCCCTGTTCCTGGGCTGCCTCGTCGGCGCTCTGCTGGTCAGCAACTTTGCTCCCTGGGAGACGCTGGTGCAGCTGGTGGAGGGTGACAACGGTATCGTCACCACCGTTTCCGACTCCGGCAACATCGCCATCATCGTGTTCCTGGTGGTGCTGGGCATCATGGTGGACCTGATGAACAAGACCGGCGGCTCCGAGGCCTTCGGCCGCTGGGCTACCAAGACCGTGCACACCCGCGCCGGCGCGCAGCTGATGACCATGCTGCTGGGCGTGCTGATTTTCATCGACGACTATTTCAACTGCCTGACCGTGGGCGCCGTTATGCGTCCCGTCACCGAGAGCCATCACATTTCCCGCGCCAAGCTGGCCTATGTCATCGACTCCACGGCCGCTCCCGTCTGCATGATCGCTCCCGTGTCCTCCTGGGCTGCCGCCGTTTCCGGCTACGTCAACTCTGACAACGTCAGCGGTATCGAAATGTTCATCAAGCAGATCCCCTGGAACTACTACTGCCTGCTGACCCTGCTGATGATCGTGGTCATCTCCATCTGGAACATCGACTACGGCCCCATGCTGACCCACGAGTACAATGCCCAGGTCAAGGACGACCTGTTCACCACTCCCGAGCGTCCCTTCGCCGGCGCTGACGATTACGAGACCGGCTCCAAGGGCAAGTCCTCCGTGCTGGATCTGCTGCTGCCCGTTATCGTGCTGATCGCCACCTGCATCATCGGCCTGATCTACACCGGCGGCTTCTATGATGCCGAGAGCGAGTATGTGGGCGACTTCATGGGCGCCTTCTCCAACGCTTCTTCCGGCGCCGGTCTGGCCATCGGCTCCATGCTGGCTCTGGTGTTCACGTTCATCTATTTCTGGCTGCGCGGCTCCATCGGCTTTGAGAAGTCCTTCGAGTCCGTTCCCAACGGCTTCATTCAGATGATCTCCCCCATCCTGATCCTGACCTTCGCGTGGACGCTGTGCGGCCTGACCCGCTACGGCATGAACTCCGCTGACTTCGTCGTCAACGCCATGTCCGGCGCCGGCGAGCTGGCCAAGTTCCTGCCCGCCGTGATCTTCATCATCGGAGCCGCCATCGGCTTCGCCACCGGTACCTCTTGGGGCACCATCGGCATCATGGCCCCCATCGTTGTCCAGGTCTTTGACTTCGACACCCAGCCCATCCTCTGCACCATTGGTCTGGCGGCTGCCTGCTCCGGCGGCGTTATGGGCGACCACTGCTCCCCCATCTCCGATACCACCATCATGGCTTCTGCCGGTGCCCACTGCTTCCACCTGAACCATGTGTTCACCCAGATCCCCTATGCTCTGACTGTGGCCGGTGTGACCTTCGTCAGCTTCATCATTGCGGGTCTGATCCAGGATGTGGTCATCTGCCTGATCATCGCCTGCGTGCTGATGGTCGCCACCCTGCTGGTCATCAAGGCTATCATGGCCAAGAAGCATCAGGGCATCTTCCGGGAGATGGCCGAGGCCAACAAGGTCCTGGCCAACAAGTAAGGTACGCCCTGCTTCGGAAGTGCATCACTGCTTTCATAAAGACCGCCGCACCGCTTGCCGGTGCGGCGGTCTTTCTCTTTGCAAAGAATTGACGAAATATCGCGTTTTTAAAATAGCATCTTAACAGATAACCGACGTAACAAACTTGAAAAGACAGCGGATTTTCCGCTAACAGAGCGATAAAAATGCAACTTACGTTTGCAAAAACTATATAAAACAAATGAAAAGAACGAAAAACACATGATAATATCGCGTAAAATGCCCTGAAAATTGGAGGAAAGGGAGAAAATGCGGTTCATAATTTGTTCAAAATTACCCGCCCTGCAAGTTGGTGAAATATTGACAACCGCCTGAAAAACAGGTAGGATGAAAAAACCAAATTGTGAGGAGGTAAATCACATCCATGGAAAAGAAAAGTACCAAGATCGCGTATTTCATTGCGCTGGGTGTCTTTGTGGCGCTGCTGGTCATTCTGGGCATCAGCTATAAGGACGCCCCCATCCTCGTCGAGGGCGCGACCACCCCGTTCGCAGGCACCTTCTGGTCCCTGCTGCCCCCCATCGTGGCCATCGTGCTGGCCCTGATCAGCAAGGAGGTCTATTCCTCTCTGTTCCTGGGCTGCCTGGTGGGCGCTCTGCTGTACACCGGCTTCGCCCCCTGGGATACCGCTGTGGCGCTGGTGGGCGCTGATTACGGCATCGTCTCCGTTCTGGCCGACACCTATAATATGGGTATCATCGTGTTCCTGGTGGTGCTGGGCATCATGGTGGACCTGATGAACAAAGGCGGCGGCTCCGAGGCCTTCGGCCGCTGGGCCAAAAAGACCGTCACCAGCCGCGCCGGCGCACAGCTGATGACCATGCTGCTGGGCGTGCTGATCTTCATCGACGACTACTTCAACTGCCTGACCGTGGGCGCCGTCATGCGTCCCGTCACCGAGTCCCACAAGATCTCCCGTGCCAAGCTGGCCTACATCATCGACGCCACCGCCGCTCCCGTCTGCATGATCGCCCCCGTGTCCTCCTGGGCCGCCGCCGTCTCCGGTTACGTCAATTCCGACTCCGTCAACGGCATCGAGATGTTCATCAAGCAGATCCCCTGGAACTACTACTGCCTGCTGACGCTGGTGATGATGGTGGTCATTTCCATCTGGAACATCGACTACGGCCCCATGTTGACCCACGAGTATAACGCCCAGGTCAAGAACGACCTGTTCACCACTCCCGAGCGTCCCTTCGCCGGCGCTGACGATTACGAGAAGCCCGCCTCCGGCAAGTCCTCCGTGGCGGACCTGCTGGTTCCTGTCGTTGTTCTGATCATCGTCTGCGTTGTCTCCCTGATCTGGTCCGGCGGCTACTACGACCTGGAGGCAGACTGCTACCACGACTTCATGGTGGCCTTCTCCAACGCTGATGCCGGCGCGGCCCTGGGTCTGGGCGGCATGATCGGCTGCGTGTTCACGTTCATCTACTTCTGGCTGCGCGGCGCCATCGGCTTCGAGAAGTCCTTCGAGTCCGTGCCTCAGGGCTTCATCCAGATGATCGCCCCCATCCTGATCCTGACCTTCGCGTGGACGCTGTGCTCCTTCACCCGTTACGCCATGTACTCCGCCGAGTTCGTGAAGAACGCCATGGCCGGCGCCGGTGACCTGAAGGTGTTCCTGCCCGCCGTGATCTTCCTTATCGGCGCCGCCATCGGCTTTGCCACCGGTACGTCCTGGGGCACCATCGGCATCATGGCCCCCATCGTCGTGGCTGTGTTCGATTACGACGTGGAGCCTATCCTCTGCACCATCGGCCTGGCTGCTGCCTGCTCCGGCGGCGTCATGGGCGACCACTGCTCTCCCATCTCCGACACCACCATTATGGCCTCCGCGGGTGCTCACTGCTTCCACCTGAACCATGTGTTCACCCAGCTGCCCTATGCCCTGACCGTTTCCGGTGTGGCGTTCGTCAGCTTCATTCTGGCCGGCCTGATCCAGAACGTGGTCATCAACCTGATCATCGCCATCGCGCTGATGGTCGGCACGCTGCTGGTCATCAAGGCCATCATCGCCAAGAAGCATCAGGGCATCTTCCAGGAGATGGCCGAGGCCAACAAGATCCTGGCCCACAAGTAAGCGTATATCCCCACATAAGAAAAAGGAGACGGCAGCTCCCGCTGCCGTCTCCTTTTCTGCAAAATAGAGAGGATGCACACGCCCGCGTGTGCATCCTCTCTTGTCTCTCAGAAATGGGTATCCACGAACTTGTTGAACTTCTGAACGTCCATGTGGTCCTTGTAGGTGTTGCGGAACGTCTTGACGGTCAGGCTGTTGTACTGCACGATCTTGCGGTACTTCAGGAACCCCGCCACCAGCGCCACGCCGCCGCAGAGATAGCCCATGGGCGCGCTTTTCCAGCACGTCCAGATCAGCACGGCGAACAGCACCACCGAGATGAGCACGCCGGCGATCTGCTTTTTCGGGTGCAGCAGCTTCACCGTCTCCGCGTCAATGACGCCCTCCTCCACCATGGCCTGCGCGAACCGCTTCTGCACGCCGAACAGGCTGGCGGTGTTCAGCATGATGGGCGCCACCACGAAAAACGCGAACAGCGCGTCCACCACACCGATCAGCAGGACGCTCAGTTCTCCCATATTCCCCATATTCTCACGATCCTCCTATGTTAATTTACGAATTTGATGGTCATATCGCCCCGGCTCGAGGCGTAGAGCATGTGGCTGTAGCACAGGGAGAACGCCACCGCATCGCCCACCTCCAGCCGGCGGGGGCAGTCCTCCACGTCCACGATGCAGTGGTCGGAGGAGCCGCCGATGACGGTGAGACCCGGCTCCCGGGGCAGCAGCGACTCCAGATCGCCCACATCCGCCCGGCCCAGGGCCAGAATGGCCCGCCGCCGGATGCCCCGATCCTCGTACACCGGCTTGCGCCCGAAGGCGTCGATGGCGAACTCGCCGATGGGGTAGGTGGGCTTGTCCCGCACCTCCACCACCTCGGCCCGGAGGGTGAACCCGTCCGTCCGCAGATAGTCCATGTCCCGGATGCCCCAGTCCACCTGCAAGTCCTTGCCCAGCAGGATGTTTTCACCGATGCGCAGATGGTTGATGCCCTCCGGCATGGTGCCCCAGTGCACCAGCGTAAAGGAGCTGGTGGCGCCGCCGGAGATGACCTCCAGCTTTCGCCCGATGCGCTGCTCCACGCGCCCCGCGATGGCCAGCAGCTCCCGCATCTTCTCCGGCGTGGGCTTGGTGGAGCCGTAGCACGTCAGGTTCACGCCGATGCCGGCCAGCTCCACATGGGGCAGCTCCCGCTCCACATGGGCGCACACGTCCACCATCTCGTCCTTGTCCCAGAAGCCCTCCCGCAGGTCGCCCAGATCGGCCATGACGATGACCCGGTGGGTTTTGCCCTGCAGGACGCATTCCTCCTCCAGCGCGTCCAGCGTGGCCCTCTCGCTCTGCAGGGATGTCTCACACAGCCGCACCACGTCCGGCAGCTCCGAAAGTCCCGGAATGCGGATCAGCAGCCACGGGCCGCCGATCCCGGCGGCGCGGCACCGCTCCACCTGCTCCAGACGGCTGGTGCCCAGCTCCTCCGCGCCGCATTGGCGCAGGGTGCGGGCCACCTCCGGCAGGCCGTCCACTCCCTTCACCACACCGCACACGCGGATATGCTGCTCCCGGCAGCGGCGGATGACCTGCTGTGCGTTGCCGCGCAGCACGGACAGATCGATCTCCAGTTGCGGATATGTGCGATTCATGGGGGACACCTCGTATCATCGTAGTCAATTGATGGTTTCATTATAGCATCAAACGCCCCGCTTGTCACTCTTTTTCCGCCGCAGGGCGCAAAACAGTGCCGCCGCCGGTCTCCCGGCGGCGGCAGATGGTATTTTACAGGACGTGTACGCCGTCCGGCTCAAACACCAGATGGCACATGTCGCCCACCTGATAGATGCGCTTGTTCTTGGGATCGTGCTCCGCCAGCTTCACCAGTGTATTGCCCACCATGACGTGATAGTTCTGGTAGCTGCCCATAAAGCAGCTCAGCACCACCTTGCAGGGCAGGCCGCCCTCGTCAGCCAGCGTGCCGGACTCCGGACGCAGCACCACGGTGTACTCCTTGCCGGTCTCCAGATCGCCGCGGCCGGCCACCCGCGTTCTGCAGCCCTCCACGTCCAGAATGGCGTGATCGCCGTCAAAGCCCGCCATGGTGCCCTTGAGGAAGTTGGCCTCGCCGATAAAGTCCGCCACGAACTCGTTCTTGGGATGGTAGTAGATCTCCTGCGGCGTACCCATCTGCTCCACCACGCCGTGGTTCATGATGATGATGTTGTCCGACAGGGCCATAGCCTCGGACTGGTCATGGGTGACGTAGATGGCGGTGATGCCCACCTCCTGCTGGATGCGGCGGATCTCCGTGCGCATGGACACGCGGAGCTTGGCGTCCAGATTGCTCAGCGGCTCGTCGAACAGCAGCACGGACGGCTCGATGACCAGTGCCCGGGCCAGCGCCACACGCTGCTGCTGACCGCCGGAGAGCTGGTTGGTCATGCGCCCCTCCATGCCGGTCAGCTCCACCAGCTCCAGGATCTTCATGACGCGCTCATGGATCTGGTCCTTGGGGATCTTCCGCAGCTTCAGGCCATAGGCCACGTTGTCGAACACGTTGTAGTGGGGCAGCAGGGCATAGCTCTGGAACACCATGGCGGTATCCCGCTTATTGGGGGTCAGGGCGTTGATGGCCTCGTCGCCCAGATAGATCTCGCCCTCGTCGGGGCTTTCAAAGCCGGCGATCATGCGCAGGGTGGTGGTCTTGCCGCAGCCGGAGGGGCCCAGCAGCGTCACGAAGCTGCCCGGCTCGATGGTCAGGGAGGTATCCTTCACCGCGTAAAAGTCCTTGCCGGTCTTGGGATCCTGATAAATTTTGGAGATATGGTCCAAACGGACGCCCTTTTTCACTTTTTCCATGGCTTATTGATCCTCCTTCATGTTTTTACTGGTGCCGAAATGCTTGATGAACAGGTTCATCAGCAGCACCGCGCCGTAGGTGATGACGATCAGGATGGTGGCGAAGGCGCAGGCCAGGCTGTACGAGCCCTTTTCGGCGAACTCGTTGATCTGCACGGTGATCAGCAGGAACTGCGGCGTCACCAGCAGGATGATGGCGGAGATGGCGGTGATGCTGCGCACGAAGGCGGTGACCAGACCGCTGAGGAAGGAGTCCTTGATCAGCGGCAGCGTCACGGTCATGAACACCTTGAGACTGTCGGCGCCCATGTCGTAGGCGGATTCCTCAATGGACTTGTCGATCTGCCGCAGGGCGGAGATGCCGCTGCGGGTGCCGGTGGGCAGCGAGCGCACCACGAACACGATAATGAGGATCAGCCCTGTGCCGTACAGCCCCTGCAAAAAGCCGGTGTTGAACACGCCGCCGGCGAAGCCGCGGATGTATCCCACGCCCAGCACCGTGCCGGGCACGGCCATGGCCAGCATGGAGACGGCCTCGATGAAGCCCTTGGCCTTGAACTTCCGCTTTACCACCAGATAGGAGATGATCATACTCAGCAGCGCGGTGATGGGCGCGGAGATAAGGCTCAGCACGAAGGAGTCCCGGAACGCCTGCAGGCCGTGATACCGGGTGAACACCAGACCGAACCACTTGCCCGTCAGCGGGAAGAACTTGAAGCCCCAGGTGGGGAAGCACGCGCCGATGGGCACGCACAGGTACATCAGGATGACGAACCCGGCGGCCAGAGCGCACAGGATGGTCAGCGGCACCTTGACGCTCTTGTCCTCGATGAGCATCCGGGCGCGGGAGGCCTTGCCGGTCAGGGTGGCGGCGGTCTTGGCCTCCAGATAGTATTTCTGCACCACGAACATCAGCAGCGTGATGCACAGCAGCACCACAGCCATGGCGGCGGCGCCCGGCTTATCGTAGGAGCCGGTGATCTGCAGGTAGATGGTGGTGGCCAGGGTGTCATAGGAGCCGCCGATGATCATGGGGTTGGCGAAGTCGGCGATGGACTCGATGAACGTCACCAGGAAGGCGTTGCCCAGACCCGGCAGCATCAGCGGCAGCGTCACGCTGGTGAAAACCTTCCAGCGGGAGGCGCCCATGTCCCGGGCCGCCTCCTCCAGCGACGGGTCGATGTTCTTCAGCAGACCCTTGAGCATCATGTAGCACACGGGGAAAAATGTCAGCGTCTGCACCACCACGATGCCCCAGAAGCCGTATACGCTGTTGTCGTAGATGCCCAGCAGGAACCGGGTGATGATGCCCGCCTTGCCGAACAGCATGATCATGGAAAGGCTCAGCACGAAGGGGGGCGAGACCACCGGCAGCGTGGACACCACCTTGAACAGGCCGCCCACGAACCGTCCCATGCGGACATAGACCTCCACATAGGCGAACAGCAGACCGATCAGGGCGGACAGGATGCCCACCAGAAAGCCCACCTTCAGGGTGTTGGTGATGGCGGTGGTAAAGCGCGGCATGGCGAAGATACGCCGGAACGTATCAAGGCTCAGGGAGCCGTCTCCCACAAAACTATCCACCAGCAGGATGGCCAGGGGATAGAGGATAAACAAAGTCAGAAATGCAATGAGCACGACGATGGTGGTGACCATGATGGGGTCTGCCATCAGCTTCTTCCGATCCAGCGCCGCGCCTTGGGTCCTTGCCATAGAAAGCTCCTTTCTCATCCCGAAAGGAATGGTAGGTGTAATGGATACAAAACAAGCGGGGCGGCGGCAAACGCCGCCGCCCCGTGAAAGTGCTGAGGGTCAGGATATGCTGCTTTCAGATCACTCCGTCTGGAAACGGTCCGCACCGGTGTCGGCGCCGTTGTCGGCCAGGGCGGCCATCACTTCCTCGACGTAGGTCTTGATGTTGTTCTTGGCGTCCTCGAAGTCATAGTCCATGACGTTGTTGGGATCCAGACCGAACTCAGCGGCCTGAGAGGGCTGGGTAGCGTTGTCGATGACCAGGAACTGGTAGGAGCCGTACTGGGCGGCCAGGTTCACGCACTCGGGAGACAGCGCGTACTCGATCCACAGCTTGGCGGCGTTGGAGTGGGCAGCGCCCTTGAAGATGGCGGTGGCGCCCACCTCGAAGGAGGTGCCGCTGGAGGGGATGATCAGCTCGATGTTGGTGTAGCCGTTGTCCACGATCTGGGTGATGCCGTCATGCAGGAAGCCGATGCCGATGACGCACTCACCGGTGCCCACGTTCTTGCTGGGGCCGGAGCCGGACTTGGTATAGACCTCGATGTTCTTGTCCAGATCCACCAGATACTTGATGCCCTCGTCGTGGCCGTACTTCTGGATCATGGTGTTGATGACCAGCTTGGCGGTGCCGGCGGTGTTGTAGTTGGACAGCCAGATCAGGTCCTTGTACTCGTCCTTCAGCAGGTCAGCCCAGTCCTGAGGAGCCTCGATACCCATGCGGTCCAGCTCGTCGGTGTTGACCATGAAGCCCAGGATGCCCTTGTAGATGCCGTACCAGTAGCCGTCCGCATCGCGGTACATGTCGCCCACCAGGTGGGAGGCGTTGACGGCGTCATAGGCCTCCAGCAGACCCTCGGCAGCGCAGACATTGTACGGATCGGTGGTGCCGCCGAACCACACGTCGGCGGAAGGATTGCCGTTCTCCTCCTCGACCTTGCCCTGCACCTCACCGGTGGACAGGCGCTGGAAGGAGGTCTTGATGCCGAACAGGTCCTCGAAGTGCTGGCACGCGGCGGCCAGATACTCCTCCTCGCAGGAGCCGTAGACGACCAGCTCGCCCTCGGTCTGTGCCGCGGCGATCAGATCCTCCATGCCGTTGAAATACTCGGGATAGGTAGCGGTGTCACCATCGCCGCCGCCCTGCTGATCGTTGGCGGGCGTCTTGTCGCCGCAGGCGACCAGGCTCAGTGCCATGACCAGCGCCAGCAGAAGTGCAAAAAACTTCTTCATTAGGTTTTTCCTCCGTTCACAATTTTCAAAGGTAGCCTTTGAATGAAATGCATTATAGCCGCTTTGCGAAAAGATGTCAATAAAAACGGGAAACACCTGCAAAAGTGCGCAGAATTTTAGGCAATTTGACAGGATTCCCCCTGCTGAAAGCTTGACACGCCGCGTATAATAGATGATACTATCTCAAAATGTACACCGCGAAAGGAGGTCCCCGCCATGCTGTCGGATCTGACCAATTACCTGCCGGAGGCGGCGCTGACCGTTTTTGACAATCTGGAATTTTTCATCCGCATCGTGCTGTCGGCCATGCTGGGCGCGCTGGTGGGACTGGAGCGCAGCAAGCGCCAGAAGGAGGCCGGCGTCCGGACCCACTGCATCATCGCCTGCACCTCCGCCCTGTTCATGATCCTGTCCAAGTACGCCTTTGTGGATCTGGTGGCCGTGGCCGGCCTGCGGGGCGCCGACCCCGCCCGCATCGCGGCCCAGGTGGTCAGCGGCATCTCCTTTTTGGGCGCCGGCGTCATTTTCAAGAACGGCAACTCCATCCGGGGCCTGACCACCGCCGCCGGCATGTGGGGCACCTCTGCCGTAGGCATGGCCATCGGCGCGGGCATGTACTGGGTGGGGCTTATCGAGGCCGCCGTGCTGGTGGCCATCCAGATCGTGTTCCACCGCTTTCCCGTGGGGGCCGATGCCCTGACCACCCAGGAGCTGGTGGTGGAGATGGCGGACAGCGACGACCTGCTGGCCCGCTTCGACGAATTGGTGAAGGCCCACCACGGCCAGATCACCGAGAGCAGCCTGACCCGGGAGGACGGCATCCTCCGCATGGAGGTCACGGCCAAGCTGGATCCGCCCATCACCCACGAGGAGGCGTTGGCCTTCATGAAGGCCAACGACGGTGTCCGCCGCGTCTCGGTCTGAGCGGCGTACCATACATATATAAATATCCCGCCTGTGCCCACGGCACCGGCGGGATATTTTCCGTTCACATCCGCTTTTCCGCCCAGTCGGACAGCTGCTCCAGAATGGGCAGCAGCTCCCGGCAGCTGTCGGTGGGGCTGTACTCCACCCGCACCGGCACCTCCAGATATTCCTTCCGCGTCACAAGGCCGTCCCGCTCCAGCTCCCGCAGGGCGGAGGCCAGCACCGTGTTGCTCACGCCGTCCAGCTTGCCCCGCAGCGCGTTGTAGCGGATGGCCCCGGCGTTGCACACGGCGCACAGGATCTGCACCTTCCATTTGCCGCCGATGAGCAGCATGGCGTGGTGCAGCGGACATTTTTCCATACAGGGGCAATCGTAGTGGGACTCGGACATGGTTAGTTCCTCCTGACCTGCTCATATAAATCTGCGTTCTTGCTTTTCCCGCTCCCGGTCCTATCATAATAGCAGGTAAGAAAAATAAAGTAAATAGCAAGAGGAGAAGATCACCCCATGAACATCTACCTTCAGGGCCTGACCATGGGCCTTGCCTATGTGGCCCCCATCGGCCTGCAGAACCTGTTCGTCATCAACAGCGCCCTCACCCAGAGGCGCAGCCGCGTGTACCTGACGGCGCTGATCGTCATTTTCTGGGACATCTCCCTGGGTGTCTCCTGCTTTCTGGGCGCCGGCGCGCTGATGCAGGCGGTGCCCTGGCTCCAGAAGGTCATTCTGGCGGCGGGCAGCCTCATCGTCATCTGGATCGGCATCGGCCTCCTGCGCTCCAAGGCCAGTCTGGAGGGCGGAAAGGATGTAAACGTCCCGGTGTGGAAGCTCATCACCTCCGCCTTCGTGGTGACGTGGCTGAACCCCCAGGCCATCATCGACGGCACCATGATGCTGGGCGCCTTCCGGGCCACGCTGCCCGCCGGCACGGACGTGCCGTTCATCTGCGGCTTCGGCTCCGCCTCCGTTATCTGGTTCCTGACGGTGTCCACGCTGGTATCCCTGCTGGGCAGCAAATTCAACGAAAAGGTGCTGAACATCATCAACAAGGTCTGCGGCGCCGTCATCATTTTCTACGGTCTGAAGCTGCTGTACAGCTTCATCAAGATGATGGGCTGGCTGTAAGAAATTGAGTTGGCAAATCACGTCCTTTCTGCTACAATGAGGCGGAAAGGGCGTGATTTTTTTGGAACAGAACTACAAGCTGACCATCGCCTACGACGGCACCCGCTTCTTTGGCTGGGAGCGCCAGCCGGGGAAGGATACCATACAGGGCAAGCTGGAGGCCGTGCTCTCCCGGCTGCAGGGCCGCCCGGTGGAGATCATCGGCGCGGGCCGCACCGATGCCGGCGTCCACGCCCGGGCCATGACGGCCAACACGGTGCTGGATGTGGCGGAAAGCCCCGACGCCATCCGCGACTACCTGAACCGCTACCTGCCCGATGCCATCGCCGTCCGGGAGGTGAAGGAGACGTCGCCCCGGTTCCACGCCCGCTACAACGCGCTGGGCAAGACGTACCGCTACACCTGCTTTGACGGCCCGGTGAAGCCGGTGTTCGACCGGAAGTATGTGACGCTGCTGGACTACCGCCCCGATGTGGAGCGGATGCGTCAGGCGGCGGCGCACCTCACCGGAGAGCACGATTTTGCCAGCTTCTGCGGCAATCCCCGCATGAAAAAGTCCACCGTCCGTCTGGTGGACAGCATCACCGTGGAGCGCCGGAAGGACCGGGTCATCTTCACGTTCCACGGCACCGGCTTTCTGCAGAACATGGTGCGCATTCTGGTCGGCACACTGCTGGAGGTGGGCCGCGGCTACTGGGAGCCTTCCTATGTGCAGGACATCCTGGCCGCCAAAGACCGCAGGCTGGCCGGCCCCACCGCCCCGCCGGAGGGTCTGTGTCTCATGAAGGTGGATTATTGAGGAAAAAGCACAGAATGCTCCCATCCTTTCGCATGTTTCGCGGCTTTTCTCCCGCCGCGGAATTGGTTATAATACCATCGAATACCCTGCGGGGCGCCTTTCGCTCCGCTGAAAGGAGACTGCACACATGATCAAATTCGGGACCGGCGGCTGGCGCGCCGTCATCGCGGATGAGTTCACCAAGGAGAACATCCGCCTGCTGATGGCGGGCCTGTGCCGCCTGATGGAGAAGGAGGGTCTCGCCGGCGCGGAGGTCTGCGTGGGCTACGACCGCCGCTTCCTGTCCAAAGAATCCGCCCACTGGGCGGCGGAGGTGCTGGCGGGCTGCGGCTTCCATCCCTACGTCATCAACCGCTCCAGCCCCACGCCCCTGATGATGTTCACGGTGAAAAAGCGCGGCGAGCCTTACGGCATCGCCGTCACCGCCAGCCATAACCCCGCTATCTACAACGGCATCAAGGTGTTCACCGCCGGCGGCCGGGACGCCGACGAGACAGTGACCGCCCGCATCGAGGCGGAGATCGCGCAGCTCACCCCCGCCGACGTAAGGAGCGTGGACTACGACGAGGCGGTGGCGCAGGGTCTCATCACCGAGGCCAACCCCATGAACGAATATCTGGACAGCATCCTCTCCGCCGTGGACGTGGAGGCCATCAAGCGCGCGGCGCTGCGCATCGGCTTCGACCCCATGTACGGCGTCAGCTGGTCCAGCCTCAGCATGCTGCTGACCACCTGCCGCTGCGACCTGGAGATCATCCACGACCGCCACGACACCCTGTTTGGCGGCAAGCTGCCCGCCCCCAACGTGGACACCCTGAAGCCTCTGGCGGCGCTGGTGCTGGACAGGCACTGCGACCTGGGCATCGCCACCGACGGCGACGCCGACCGTCTGGGCGTCATCGACAACGAGGGGCAGTTCATCCACCCCAATAAGCTGCTGGTGCTGCTGTACTACTATCTGGTGAAGTACCGGGGCTGGCACGGCCCCTGCGTCCGCAACAACTCCACCAGCCACCTGCTGGACCGCGTGGCCGAGGGGCTGGGCGAGAAGTGCTACGAGGTGCCGGTGGGCTTCAAGTGGGTGTCGGCCAAAATGACGGAGACGGACGCCGTCATCGGCGGCGAGTCCTCCGGCGGCATGGCCGTCCGGGGCCACATCTCCGGCAAGGACGGCATCTACGCCGCCGCCCTGCTGGTGGAGATGCTGGCCGTCACGAAAAAGTCGGTGTCGGAGCTGTTCGCGGAGATCGCCGCCCAGTACGGCGACCCCCAGTGGGCGGAGGCGGACTTCCGCATGACCCACGACCACAAGGCCGCCCTGCAGGAGCGCCTGTTCGTCCGGGGCGAGACGCCCGATTTCGGCAAGGCCGTGGCGCGCATCTGCCGCGACGACGGCTGCAAGGTGTACTTTGCCGACGGCAGTTGGGTCATCTGCCGCTTCTCCGGCACGGAGCCACTGCTGCGTATGGCCGCCGAGGCCGACGATCAGCCCGAAGCGGAGCGCTATATCCGGGTCTGGCGGGCATTTCTGGGCCTGTAAAGCATATTTTGGAAAAAACTTTTTGAATGTTGCAAATGCAACTTATCAAATCCTGCGTCCGTGTTATACTGACCACAGTAAGCGAGAGGGGCGACCCTCACAAAACAAATCAATATAACATATAAATGGAGGATACGATTATGAAGAAGTGGGTATGTCCTGTTTGCGGTTACGTTCATGAAGGCGATGTTCCCCCGGCTGAGTGCCCGGTGTGCCACGTCAGCGGCGAGAAGTTCCTGCTCCAGTCCGAGGAGAAGTCCTGGGCCGCCGAGCATGTGGTGGGTGTCGGCAAGGTGTTCGGTGACGATGTGCCCGAGGAGGTACGTCAGGAGATCATCGACGGCCTGCGCGCCAACTTCGAGGGCGAGTGCTCCGAGGTAGGCATGTATCTGGCCATGGCCCGTGTGGCCCATCGTGAGGGCTATCCCGAGATCGGCCTGTACTGGGAGAAGGCCGGCCTGGAGGAGGCTGAGCACGCCGCCAAGTTCGCCGAGCTGCTGGGCGAGGTCATTACCGACAGCACCAAGAAGAACCTGCAGATGCGCGTGGATGCCGAGAACGGCGCCACTGCCGGCAAGTTCGAGCTGGCGAAGCTGGCCAAGAAGTACAATCTGGACGCCATTCATGACACCGTGCATGAAATGGCCCGTGATGAAGCCCGCCACGGCAAGGCCTTCGAGGGCCTGCTGAACCGCTACTTCGGCAAGTAAAACGTATAAAAAGAAAGACCGCTCCGGCGGTCTTTCTTTTTATTCCCCGGCGGAAAAAGCAGGGGCGGGATATTCCGCGCCCGGCAAGGGATATTTCGCGCCCCGGCGCGACCTGCGTATTTGCCTCCGGCGGCCCCATTTCTTTCAACAGCGAAAGAAATGGGGGAAAGAACGCCGCCAAAAACCCATGGTTTTTGGATTTCCTTCCACCGCTTGCCGGTGCGTTCTGATTTGTCCGAAATGTTGAATCGACGTATTTCTCTGTGCGCTGCCGCTTTTACTCTGAAATACGCCGGTGCGCAGCTCTATCAAATCTGCGCGGCCCGGAGGGCCGCACCAACACTTGCCGCTGTTGGCGGCAAGTGCGCGATTTGATAATCGCCCAAAACGGTAGGGCCACGCACTCCTGCATTTTGCGTTTTCAGCGGCAGCGGGGATAGGAGCAGGTCAATGCCACATTTCGGGTGGTTTTCGCCCTGCCGCGTCCGCGTGGGACGCAGCAACAGCAAGGCGCAGTGTACGGGGCGCGGGCAGATTTTCAAACCGCAGGTTTGAACGGCGTTTTTGCCCACTTTTGCCGCCGAGGGCAAAAGTGGGTCGCGCCGGAGCGCGAAATATCCCTTACCGCTGCTGAAAGAAATGGGGCCGCCGGCGGCAAAAACGCAGAAGTCCTGAAACCATAGGTTTCAAGCGGTCCTTTGCCGCTGCGGGCAAAAGTGACCCGCGCCGGGGCACGGACCACCCTCCACCTTGCTATTTCCCGCCGCCTGTGCTACAATACCCCTGTATGACCGCAAAATCCCGAAAGGAGCTTGTTGTATGAACGAAGAGCTGAAAAATATCCTCAGCCGCGTGGACCACACCCTGCTGAGCCAGACCGCCACATGGGCGGAGATCAAGGCCATCTGCGACGACGGCGTGAAGTACGGCTGCGCCAGCGTCTGTATCCCCGCCAGCTATGTGAAGCAGGCGGCGGAATACGTCGCCGGGAAAATCGCCGTCTGCACCGTCATCGGCTTCCCCATCGGCTACGACACCACCGCCGCCAAGTGCTTCGAGGCTGCCGACGCCGTGCAGAACGGCGCGTCCGAGATCGACATGGTCATCAACATCGGCTGGGTCAAGGACGGCCTGTATGACCGGGTGCTGGACGAGATCAAGGCCGTCAAGGCCGCCTGTGACGGCCGCCTGCTGAAGGTCATCATCGAGACATGCATGCTCACCGATGCCGAGAAGATCGAGCTGTGCCGCGTGGTGTCCGCGTCCGGCGCGGACTATATCAAGACCTCCACCGGCTTCGGCGGCGGCGGAGCCACCCGTGAGGATGTGGCGCTGTTCAAGGCACACGTGGCACCCCATGTGAAGATCAAGGCCGCCGGCGGCATCGCCGACCTCAACGACGCCCGGGACTTCATCGCGCTGGGCGCGGATCGTCTGGGCACCAGCCGCATCGTCAAGGCCGTCAAGGCCATGGAACAGTAATTTATATAAGGAGGAACCATCACATGCCTACTCCCCACAATAACGCCGCCAAGGGCGACTTTGCCAAAACCGTTCTCATGCCCGGCGACCCCCTGCGCGCCAAATTCATCGCCGAGACGTTCCTCACCGAGCCCAAGCTGGTCAATAACGTCCGGGGCGTCCAGGGCTACACCGGCACCTACAAGGGCGTGCCCGTCTCCGTCATGGCCAGCGGCATGGGCATCCCCTCCATCGGCATCTACTCCTACGAGCTGTACACCCAGTACGATGTGGACAACATCATCCGCGTCGGCTCCGCCGGTGCCATGCGCGCCGATCTGGAGCTGGGCAGCGTGGTGGCCGGACAGGGCGCCTGCACCAATTCCGACTTCGCCAGCCAGTACGATCTGGGCGGTGCCTACGCCCCCATCTGCGACTTCGACCTGCTGATGGCTGCCGTGGAGAGCGCGAAGGAGCTGGGCGTGAAGATGCCCGTGGGCAACCTCTACTCCTCCGACACGTTCTACGACGCCGCCGGCCGCAACATGCGCTATGCCAAGATGGGCGTCATGGCCGTGGAGATGGAGGCCGCCGGCCTGTACTGCACCGCCGCCTATACCAGCAAGCGCGCGCTGGCCATCTGCTCCATCTCCGACAACCTCATCACCGGCGAGGAGCTGTCCGCCGACGACCGCCAGACCACGTTCACCAACATGATGAAGATCGCCCTGGAGATCGCGGTAAAAATGGCCGCGAAATAAGCACATTTGCGCATATCGCACAAACAGTTTGTTAATAATTTCCAAAATTTGTTGAAAACGCCTCCAAAAAGTGCGAATTTTGCTTGCCAACGGCAAACGAATCTGCTATAATGCACGATGCGCACGGAAGGGCGTATGTCCCTGCGTCCGCGGAAACGGTTTTCCCGCCATTGGCGTGAAAATAAAAAATTTAGGAAGGTAGATTCAGAATTATGAAGAAGTTTCTTGCTCTGATGCTGGCTCTGGTCATGGCTCTGGCTCTGGTCGCTTGCGGCCAGCAGAAGCAGCCCGACGTGCAGGAGCCGGCCGACACCGGTGACAACACTGAGGTCACCTACAAGGTCGCTATGATCACCGACTACGGCGACATCACCGACCAGTCCTTCAACCAGACCACCTACGAGGCCTGCAAGGCTTTCGCGGAGGCCAACGGTGTGGACTTCCAGTACTTCAAGCCCGCCGGCGATAACACCGCCGACCGTGTGGCCATGATCGAGAGCGCTATCGACCAGGGCTACAACGTCATCGTGATGCCCGGCTACGCCTTCGGCGCCGCCATCGCGGAGACCGCCCCCAACTTCTCCGATGTCAAGTTCATCGCGCTGGACGTGTCCGCCGGTGACCTGGGCGAGGGCTTTGTGGTTCCCGCCAACCTGTACTGCGCTGTGTATCAGGAAGAGCTGTGCGGCTACATGGCCGGCTACGCTGCTGTGAAGCTGGGCTACAAGAACCTGGGCTTCCTGGGCGGCATGGCTGTCCCCGCTGTCCAGCGCTACGGCTACGGCTTCGTGCAGGGCGTTGATGCCGCTGCCGCCGAGCTGGAGCTGACCGATGTCAAGCTGAACTATGCTTACGGCAACCAGTTCTTCGGTGATGGCGACATCACTGCCGCTATGGATACCTGGTATGCCGGCGGCACTGAGGTCGTGTTCGCCTGCGGCGGCGGTATCTACGCCTCCGCTGTTGACGCCGCCAAGAAGGTCGAGGGCGCCAAGGTCATCGGTGTTGACGTTGACCAGGCCGGTGTCATTGCCAACTACGCCGCCGGCGAGGGCGCTGATGCCGCCACCGTCGAGGGCTACAAGGCTCTGACCGTCACCTCCGCCATGAAGGGTCTGTATCCCGCCACCTATGACACCCTGACCGATGTCATCGTCAATGGCAACTGGGAGAAGTACTCCGCCAAGATCGACACGCTGGGCCTGGTGTCCGCTGACGATCCCGCTGCCAACTACGTCCAGATCCCCATGGAGTCCACCCAGTGGGCTGATGGTGCGTTCACCCAGGACGACTACAAGGCTCTGGTGAAGGCCATGTTCGACGGCACCCTGACCGTCAGCAACGACATCACCAAGGCTGCCTCCGACTTCGCCACCGTCATCACGGTGGAGGATCTGGGCAACATCAAGTAAGCCTGTACTTACCGTAAAAAACAGAGGCTGCATCCGCAGCCTCTGTTTTTTTGCGCGTTTTCCAGCAATTGCCGTTACCGGTATCGTCAATTTCTCCGAAAAAACTTTGCTTTATGCCGGGAAGTATAGTATACTAGATATATTCATGGTTTCCGTCCCCGCACACAGCGCAAGCGGCGGGCCATAAAACGGAAGGGAGGGCGAAAACTTGGATACACCGTATGCCATCGAAATGCTGCACATCACAAAACGGTTTCCCGGTATCATCGCCAATGACGACATCACCTTACAGGTGAAAAAGGGAGAGATCCACGCCCTGCTGGGCGAAAACGGCGCCGGCAAGTCCACGCTGATGAGCGTGCTGTTTGGCCTGTACCAGCCCGAGGAGGGCATCATCAAAAAGGACGGCGTGGAGGTGTCCATCAAAGACCCCAACGACGCCAATGCACTGGGCATCGGCATGGTCCACCAGCACTTCAAGCTGGTGGAGTGCTTCACTGTGCTGGACAACATCATCATGGGCGTGGAGCCCACGAAGCACGGCTTCCTCCAGAAGAAGGAGGCCCGCCAGCGGGTGCTGGCTCTCAGCGAGAAATACGGCCTGAAGGTGGACCCGGACGCGCTGATCGAGGACATCACCGTGGGCATGCAGCAGCGTACCGAGATCCTGAAGATGCTGTACCGCGAAAACGAGATCCTCATTTTCGACGAGCCTACCGCCGTGCTGACGCCCCAGGAGATCGACGAGCTGATGGAGATCATGCGCAATCTGGCGGCGGAGGGCAAGTCCATTCTGTTCATCTCCCACAAGCTCAACGAGATCATGGCCGTGGCCGACCGCTGCACCGTGCTGCGCAAGGGCAAGTATGTGGGCACCGTGGAGACGAAGGACACCTCCATGGAGCAGCTGTCTGCCATGATGGTGGGCCGCAATGTCAATTTCCATGTGGAGAAGAAGCCCAGCACCCCCGGCGACGTGGTGCTGGACGTGGAGCACATGACCGTGGCCAGCAAGATACATAAAAACAACGCCGTCCGCGACGTGAGCCTGAAGGTGCGCCGGGGCGAGATCGTGTGCCTGGCCGGCATCGACGGCAACGGCCAGACGGAGTTCGTCTATGGCCTCACCGGTCTGGAGCCGCTGGTCTCCGGCAAGATCTCCCTCTGCGGCAAGGACATCACCCACGCCTCCATCCGCAAGCGCAACACCATGGGTATGTCCCACATCCCCGAGGACCGTCATAAGCACGGTCTGGTGCTGGACTACTCACTGGAGGACAATCTGGTGCTCCAGCGGTACTTCGAGCCGGAGTTCACCGACAAGGCCGGCTTCCTCCGCCGGGACAATATCCGCAAATACGCGGAAAAGCTCATCGAGCAGTACGATGTCCGCAGCGGACAGGGCCCCGTCACTGCGGCCCGCAGCATGTCCGGCGGCAACCAGCAGAAGGCCATCGTGGCCCGTGAGATCGACCGCGATCCCGAGCTGCTGGTGGCGGTGCAGCCCACCCGCGGTCTGGACGTGGGCGCCATCGAGTATATCCACAAGCAGCTGGTGGCCGAGCGGGACAAGGGAAAGGCCGTCCTGCTGGTATCGCTGGAGCTGGACGAGGTCATGGACGTGCCCGACCGCATCCTTGTCATGTACGAGGGCGAGATCGTGGGCGAGCTTGACCCGAAAAAGACCACCCAGGAGGAGCTGGGCCTGTACATGGCCGGCGCCAAGAGAGACGAGGTGACGGCATGAAAAAGAATCTCCTGAAAAACAGCGGCGTCCAGTCCCTGCTGGCCTCTCTGGTGTGCGTGGTGCTGGGCATGCTCATCGGCTACATCGTGCTGCTGTTCATCAATCCCAACGGCGCCGGCGAGGCCATCGCCACCGTCATGAAGAACTTCCTGACGTACAGCCGCTCCGACACCCAGCTGAAGTACCTGGGCAACACGCTGGTCAAGACCGCGCCGCTGCTGATGTGCGCGCTGGCCATCCTGTTTGCCTACAAGGTGGGCCTGTTCAACATCGGTGCCGCCGGCCAGTACTGCGCCGGCGTGGCCCTGAGCCTGTACGCCGCGCTGGCGTGGGGCTGGAGCTGGCTACCCTGCATGCTGCTGGCCATGGTGGGCGGCGCCCTGCTGGGTGCTGTCTCCGGCCTGCTGAAGTCCTACTGCAACGTCAACGAGGTCATTTCCGGCATCATGCTGAACTGGATCGTCCTCTACCTGACCAATATGCTCCTGACCAACGTCAAGGAGGTGGCCAGCCCCTACACCGTGGTGCTGGCGGACACCAACCCCCGCGCCATCCTGCCCTCTCTGGGCCTGGGCGCGCTGTTCAACGACAACAAGTATGTGGGTCTGGCGCTGCCGCTGTCGGTGGTCATCGCCATCCTTGTCTGGGTGGTGCTGGAAAAGACCCGCTTCGGCTACGAGCTGCGGGCCACCGGCAACAACAAGAACGCCGCCAAGTACTGCGGCATGGCGGAAAAGCGCAACATCATCCTGACGCTGGCCATCTCCGGCGCGCTGGCGGCGCTGGGCGCCTCCATGTTCTACCTCACCGGCTATGAGCAGTGGCAGTGCACCTCCTCCTCCGTGCCCGGCATGGGCTTCAGCGGCATCGCCGCCGCGTTCCTGGGCGGCCTGCACCCCATCGGCACCATCCTGGCCTCCTTCTTCATCCAGCACATCACCGCCGGCGGCGCGTATGTGGATAAGACCATGTACTGCGCACAGATCTCCGACCTCATCGCCGCCGTCATCATCTACCTGTGCGGCTTCGTGCTGTTTATGAAGTACGCCATGAACAGCGCCATCGCCCGCCGCGAGGAAAAGGCCATCCAGAAGGCAAAGGCGGCGGAACAGGCCGCATCGCAAACGGACGCATCTGCGGAGAAGGGAGGCGATCAGTAATGGTACTGCTGCTGCAATATACGCTGATCTTCGCCTCCGTGCTGATCCTGGTGGCACTGGGCGGCTGCTTCTCCGAGCATTCCGGCGTCATCAACCTGGGTCTGGAGGGCGTCATGATCATGGGCGCGCTGGGCGGCGCGCTGGCCATGCGCTACATGCCCGCCAACTCCTCCGCCTTTGTGATGATCGTGGTGGTGCTGCTGGCCGCCGCGCTGCTGGGCACCGTCTATTCCAGCCTGCTGGCCGTGGCCTGCATCAACTTCAAGGCGGACCAGACCATCGTGGGCACGGCCCTGAACATGCTGGGCACCGCCGGCGCCACCGTCATCGTCAAGGCCATCAACACCGCTGCCAACCCCGATGACGTGTCCTCCATCATCCAGTACGCCGGCGCCAAGAAGGCGTTTGTGGTGAACATCGGCTCCTTCGAGTTCAGCTGGTTCATGCTGGTGACGCTGCTGCTGCTGATCGGTGCCTATGTGGTGCTGTACAAGACCCGCTTCGGTCTGCGCCTCATGGCCTGCGGCGAGCATCCCCAGGCGGCGGACTCCGTGGGCATCAACGTCTATAAGATGCGCTGGGCCGGCGTCCTGATCTCCGGTATGCTGGGCGGTCTGGGCGGCATCGTGTTCATCACCGCCGGCGTGTCCGAGTGGCGGTTCGAATACGGCGTGGCCGGCTTCGGCTTCCTGGCGCTGGCCGTTATGATCTTCGGCCAGTGGAAGCCCACCCGCATCGCGCTGGCGGCCCTGCTGTTCGGCCTGTTCCGTGCGCTGTCCAATGTGTACGCCGGTTTCGACTTCCTGAAGGCCATGAACATCCCCGGCCCAGTGTACAACATGATGCCCTACATCATCTCGCTGGTGGTGCTGGCCTTCACCTCCAAGAAGTCCCGCGCCCCCAAGGCCGAGGGCATCCCCTACGACAAGGGCCAGCGCTGACCCCTGTCCCATCCCCGACAAAAAAACACCCCGTACCGCATGGTACGGGGTGTTTTTTTGTCACAGCACCCAGCGCCACACCGCCGCCGCCATCGCCGCCGACAGGAGGGCCTGCGCCGCCTTGGCCGGCAGATACCACCGCAGGGACACGCCGGAGCCGCCCAGCACCGCCGCCGTCTGGCAGTGGACGCTGAGCCCGCCCCAGCCCAGCAGCGCCGCCGCCGAGATGAACCCGGCCCGGTCCGCCGTCAGCCGCAGGATGCCGTTGGTCAGCTCCACGAACCCCGCTGCCATCGGCGGCAGCGTGCCGAGGAAGCTCTCCGCCAGACGCAGCATCACCAGAAAGAAAATGACGAAGCCGCACACCCCGGCCATGGCCGTCACGCCGCCCTGCACCGCGCCGATGAACGCGGCGGCAGGGGAGGGGGACGGCCTTCTGCGCCCCGCCGCCGGAGAATTGCATGATGTACCGGAAACCTGAACGAAACAGGAAGTTTCTGGCTTCATGATGCACTTCCTGATGAAGCAGAAAAACAGCCCCACCGCCGTGGCCGCCGCCGCGTGGATAAGATAGAGCCACATGCCGGCGCGGGCGCTCTGAAACACGCCGCTGCCCGCGATGCCCAGAATGAACGCAGGCCCGGCGTTGTTGCAGAACGTCAGCAGCAGCGCCCCGTCCTCCGGGGCGAGCAGCCCCTGCCGCACAAGGCTTTCCGTGGTTTTTGCGCCCACGGGATACCCGCCGATGAGCCCCAGCAGAAAGGCGGAGGCCCCGGCGCCGCCCATGCCGAACAGCCTGCGGAACAGCGGCCCGGCGGCCCGCCCCAGCACCTCCGCCGCGCCCAGCGACACCAGCAGCTGCGACGCCGCGAAAAAAGGGAACAGCGCCGGTATGACGGAGGCGAGGCAGAGGGATATCCCATCCCGTACCCCTTGCGCCGCAACGCTTTCACGGAACAGGAGCAGCAGCGCCAGCACCCCGGAGAGGGCGGCGGCCAGCGCTAAGAACCATTTTTTCAAATCCATCACCGCTGTCACCTTATGCGTTTTTCCCCGCCGGATATGCCCGCGGACAGGCAACTTTTCCGCCGGGCGCGCATACGCTTTTCTCACCCACGGAACAGGCAACGGAGGTGGAGAACGTGGCAAAGCTTTCCAAAAAACTGTCCCAGGCCAGCCAGCGGGCCATGGACCGGCTGGATCTGCCGGTGAATCTGGCGGCCGGCGTGGCCCGGATGGAGCTGCTGGGCAACCGCTCCTTTTATATCGACCGGCACCGGGGCGTGCTGTCTTACAGCACCGAGGCGGTGGACATCAACGCCGGGACGGTGGTGGTGCGGGTGCAGGGACAGGGGCTGGAGCTGGCGGTGATGACTGACGAGGAGCTGCGCATCAACGGCGTGATCTGCCGGGTGGAGCTGGTGGAGTAAGGAGCGGCCATGTATCGGAAAGTGCTGAACTATCTGCGGGGACAGGTGACGGTGGAGGTGGAGAGCGCTGCGCCGGAGCGGGTGCTGAACCTCTGCGCCGCCCACGGCATCCCCTTCTGGGAGCTGGCGTGGCTGTCGGAGATACGGCTGCGTGCCGTTACCAGCCGGGCCGAGCTGCCCCGGCTGCGGGAGGTGCTGACCCGGACGGACGCGGTGCTCACCGTGGTGCGGACGGAGGGCGCACCGGAGGTGTGGCGGCAGTACCGGCGGCGCTATGTGCTGCTGGCTGCGGCGGTAGTGCTGGCGGCGGTGCTGACGCTGGGCAGCACCCACATCTGGGATTTTCAGGTGACGGGCAACGACACCGTGCCCACGGAGACCATCCTGCGGACGCTGGAGAAGTACGGCGTGGCGCTGGGTGCGCGGAGCCGCATCGACCAGGAGGCGCTGCGCAACCGAGTGCTGCTGGAGCTGCCGGACGTGGTGTGGCTGACGGTGAACATGCGGGGCTGCACCGCCCATGTGCAGGTGGTGGAGCGCCAGCGTCCGCCCCACCTCTACGCCGACGGCGAGATCGCCAACGTGGTGGCCGCCCGGGACGGCCTTGTCACAAGGATACAGGCGCTGGACGGACAGGCGCAGGTCATGGCCGGCACCACCGTCACGGCGGGACAGGTGCTGATCTCCGGCGTGGTGGACTCCGACCAGCGGGGCTACCGGCTGCTCCACGGCATGGGGCAGGTGTGGGCGCGGACATGGTATGAACTGTCGGTATCCGTACCGCTGACGGTGCAGGAAAAGGGGCAGGAGACGGGGGCTGTCACCCGTCTGGCGGTGGACATTGGGAGAAACCGCATAAAAATCTACGGAAAGGGTAGCATGACAGGCCCCGATTGTGATAAAATGACCGTGTACCATCAGGCGCGGCTGCCCTTCGGGCTGACGCTGCCGGTGACGCTGGTGACGGAGCGCACGGTGCGCTGCGCCGCCGGGGAGGCGGAGCGGCCCATGGCGGACGCCCGGGCCGAGGGCGAAACGCAGCTCATGGCGCAGCTGGAGGCGGCGCTGGCCCCAAGCCAGGGTCAGCTGCTGGACCACAGCTTTGACGCCGTCCGGCAGGGGAAATGGCTGGTGGTGACGCTCCGTGCGGAGTGCGAGGAACAGATCGGCGTATCATCGCCGCTGGATATACAGGATATGGGGAGGTAAAGACCCGCTTATGGAACAACGCATCAGCATTGAACGCATGGAGGAGGCCGTGAACCTGTTCGGCTCCTTCGATGAGAACATCCGCCTGCTGGAGACGGAGTTTCAGGTACAGGTGGTGAACCGGGGCGGCGAGATCGTGGTGTCCGGCGAACCGGAGAACGTGATGCTGGCGGTGAAGGCGGTGCAGGCACTGCTGACGCTGTCCAACAAGGGGGAGAACATCTCCGACCAGCATGTGCGCTACGTTATCGGGCTGGTGCGCTCCGGTCAGGCCGAACGCATCAGCGAACTGACGCAGGACGTTATCTGCATCACCAGCAAGGGACGTCCCGTAAAACCCAAGACCATCGGCCAGAAGGAGTACGTCAACGCCATCATGAAGCAGACCGTCACCATCGGCGTGGGGCCTGCCGGTACGGGCAAGACGTATCTGGCGGTGGCGGCGGCGGTGGCCGCCTTCCGGGACAAGCAGGTGAACCGCATCATCCTGACCCGCCCCGCTGTGGAGGCAGGCGAGCGGCTGGGCTTCCTGCCCGGCGACCTGCAGAGCAAGGTAGACCCCTACCTGCGGCCGCTGTACGACGCGCTGTTCGATATGCTGGGCGCGGAGACATATCAGAAGTATCTGGAACGGGGCAATATCGAGGTGGCGCCCCTGGCTTATATGCGCGGCCGGACGCTGGACGACAGCTTCATCATTCTGGACGAGGCCCAGAACACCAGCCGCGAGCAGATGAAGATGTTCCTGACCCGCATGGGCTTCGGCTCCAAGGTGGTCATCACCGGCGACGTGACCCAGATCGACCTGCCCGCCGACAAGGCCAGCGGCCTGAAGGAGGCCATGAAGGTGCTGCGGGACGTGGAGGGCGTGTCCATCTGCAAGCTTACCAAGGAGGATGTGGTGCGTCACGTCATGGTGCAGCGCATCATCGAGGCCTACGCAAAATTTGAGGAGAAAAAGAAATGAAACGACACTATATCCCGGTGACGGCGGACGTGCCCGGCGTCAGCGACGGCACAAAGAGCTTTCTGCGGCGGGTCATCCGCACGGCGCTGGCGGAGCAGGGCGTGGACGTGCCCTGTGAGGTGGACGTATATGTGACCGGCGACGCGGGCATACAGGAGCTGAACCGGGACATGCGGCAGGTAGACAGGCCCACGGACGTGCTGAGCTTTCCGGCGCTGGAGCTGACGGAGGGCCAGCTGCCCTCCGGGGAGGACGCGGACGTGGCCACGGGCCTTGTGCCGCTGGGCGACATGGCCATCTCGCTGGAGCGGGTGAAGGCGCAGGCGAAGGAGTACGGCCACAGCGGCCGGCGGGAGCTGGCGTATCTGGCCGTCCACTCGGTGCTGCACCTGCTGGGCTACGACCACATGGACGAGGGACCGCAGAAGGCCCGGATGCGGGCGCGGGAGGAGGCCATCATGGCCGTGCTGGGTCTGGAACGGAAGCAAAATACACACAAAATTGCTCAAATGAAAGAAAGTTGAGGATCACCTGATGAAGAACATTACGAAAACGGCTATGATCACCGTGTGCGGACGGCCCAACGTGGGCAAGTCCAGCCTGACCAACGCGCTGGTGGGCGAGAAGATCGCCATCGTGTCGGACAAGCCCCAGACCACACGCAACCGCATTTACGGCGTGGTGAACCGGGGCGACACCCAGTATGTCCTGCTGGACACGCCGGGCCTGCACAAGCCCCGCAGCCGCCTGGGCGACTACATGGTGAAGGTGGTGCGGGAGAGCCTGAGCGACGTGGAGTGCGCGCTGCTGCTGGTGGAGCCCATCGCCCATGTGGGGGAGCCGGAGCGCATCCTGCTCCAGCGCATTCAGGAGGAGCGGCTGCCCTGCGTGCTGTGCATCAACAAGATCGACACGGTGGAGAAGAAGGAGGCGCTGCTGGAGGTCATCGCCGCGTACAGTGAGGCGTATGACGGCTTCGACGCCATCATCCCCATCTCCGCCCGGACGGGGGACGGGCTGGACGACCTGATGACCCAGCTGGCGAAGTACGCTCAGGAGGGGCCGCCGCTGTTCCCCGACGGCATGACCACCGATCAGGCGGACAGCCAGGTGTGTGCCGAGATCGTGCGGGAGAAGATGCTGCGGTGTCTGGACAAGGAGATCCCCCACGGCACGGCGGTGGAGGTGACGCGGTTCTCCGAGCGGGAGGACAGCGGCATCATTGATCTGGATGTCACCATCTACTGCGAAAAGGCCAGCCACAAGGGCATCATCATCGGTAAGGGCGGCGAGATGCTCAAGCGCATCAGCTCCCAGGCACGGCGGGACATCGAGAAGTTCATGGGCACCAAGGTGTACATGGAGACGTGGGTGAAGGTCAAGGAAAACTGGCGGGATAATGTGAATTTTATCCGGAGCCAGGGGTACAACGAGGAGTGAGGACTTTTGCGCGCCGGTGTGGGATACGGGGACGTTCCGCGCCCCTGGGCGCGGGTCACTTTTGCCAACAGCGGCAAAAAGACTGCTTGAAACCTGCGGTTTCAGGGCTTCCGCGTATTTGCCTCCGGCGGCCCCATTTCTTTCAACAGCGAAAGAAATGGGGGAAAGAACGCCGCCAAAAACCCATGGTTTTTGGATTTCCTTCTGCCGCCTGCCGGTGCGTTCTGATTCGTCCGAAATGTTGAAGTGACGTATTCCTCTGAGCGCTGCCGCTTTTACTCTGAAATGCGCCGCTGCGCAGGTCTACATTTTGGACGTTCAGCGGCAGCGGGGACAGAAGCAGATCAATTCCACATTTCAGGTGGTCTACACTTTGCCGCGTTCGCGCGGGATGCAGAACGGCAAGCCCCCATGTGCGGGGCGCGGGCGGATCTTCAAACCGCAGGTTTGAACGGCGTTTTTGCCCACTTTTGCCGCTGCTGGCAAAAGTGGGTCGCTCCGGAGAGCGAAACATCCTCTGCCGCGGGCGGTCAAATAGAAACCGACACCAATCATTCCCTGTGATAATTCCGCTGCGGGCCTCCATGCTAATGGCAGGGAGGTGACGGCCATGGATTACTGGGAGCTGTTCTGCGACACCGGCGCACCGGAGGCGTATCTGCTGTGGCGCGGCCAACAGGAGGCGGTATGCAAAACGGAAAAACAGTGACCACCGGCCTGGTGCTGCGGGTCACGGAGACAAAAGAAGCGGACAAGATCCTGACGGTGCTGACGCCGGACATGGGGAAGATCCCCCTTATCGCACGGGGCGCGCGGCGGAAAAACAGCCGCATTGCCGCCGCCTGTCAGCTGCTGGCCTACTCGGAGCTGACGCTGTACAGGCGGGGAAACTGGTACATGCTGGACGAGGCCTCCACGGTGGAGCTGTTCGACGGCGTGCGGCAGGACATCGTGCTGCTGGCGCTGGCGTCCTATTTCACGGAGCTGGCGGAGGCGGTGTGCGCCGAGGAGACGGCGGCGCCGGAGATCCTGTCGCTGCTGCTGAACGCGCTGTACGCCCTGTGCTATCTTGGCAAGGAGCCGCGGCTGGTGAAGGCGGCGTACCAGTTCCGGCTGCTGGCGCTGGCGGGATTCGAGCCGCTGGCATCGGGGTGCGCCGTGTGCGGCCGGGAGGAGCCGGAGGCGCCCATGCTGGATGTGGTACACGGCGTGGTGCATTGCGGCGGGTGCAAACGGCCCGGCGGGCTGAGCATGCCGCTGACGGCGGCGGGGCTGGCGGCGCTGCGGCATGTGCTGTACTGCGACGGACGGAAGCTGTACAGCTTCACGCTGGAGCCGACGGCGCTGCGGGAGCTGGATCACGCGGGAGAGGCTTTCGCCGCCAGCCAGCTGGAGCGGAGCTTCCGGACACTGGACTACTACAAATCCCTTCTGGGATAATATGAGGACATACATATGAGCGATTTATTTGAAAAATCCATGCGGACGCTGGAGCTGCCCGCCGTGCTGGAGATGCTGGCACAGCGGGCCGTCAGCGACGAGGCCAAGGAGCGGTGCCGCCGGCTGCGGCCCTCCACCGATCCCGAGACGGTCAGCCATCTGCTGGACGAGACGGACGCGGCCAAGGCCCGGCTGGGACTGCACGGCAGTCCGTCCTTCACAGGGGTGAAGGACGTGGCACAGCCGCTGAACCGCGCCGACCACGGCGGCATGCTGAATACCCGCGAGCTGCTGGATATCGCCGGGGTGCTGACCGCTACCCGGCGGGTCAGCGACTACGACGCGGATCGGCAGGGCGAGCCGACGGCCATCGACCGGCTGTTCTCCGCCCTGCGGCCCAACAAGTATCTGGAGGACAAGATACGCGGCGCCATTCTGGACGAGGAGACCATTGCCGACACCGCCAGCCCTGAGCTGGCGGATATCCGGCGGCAGATGCGGGTAGCGGCCACCAAGGGCCGCCAGATCTTACAGCGCATCATCTCCTCTCCCTCCTACGCCAAGGTGCTGCAGGAGGCACTCATCACCCAGCGTGACGGGCGGTTCGTGGTGCCGGTGAAGGCGGAGTGCAAGGGCAGCCTGCCGGGACTTGTCCACGATGTGTCCTCCTCCGGCGCCACACTGTTTGTGGAGCCTATGGGCGTGGTGCAGGCCAACAACGAGATGAAGGAGCTGCAGGCCAAGGAGGACAAGGAGATCGACCGCATCCTGCGCATCCTGTCCGGCGAGTGCGCCGCCCAGCGGGAGACGATCCTCTATAACTACGATGTGCTGGTGCAGCTGGACGCCGTGTTTGCCCGGGCGCAGCTGAGCTATGCCATGGACGCGGGGCGTCCCATGGTGCGCAAGCGGGGCGGCATCGACCTGAAGCAAGCGCGGCACCCGCTGCTGGACCAGGCCAAGGCCGTGCCGGTGACGGTGGAGCTGGGCGGCCGGTTTGACACGCTGGTCATCACCGGCCCCAACACCGGCGGCAAGACCGTGACCCTCAAGACCATCGGCCTTCTGAGCCTGATGGCCCAGTGCGGCCTGCATATCCCCGCCGGGGATCAGAGCGCCGTGCAGGTGTTCTCCCGTATTCTGGCGGACGTGGGCGATGAGCAGAGCATCGAGCAGAGCCTGTCCACGTTCTCGGCCCACATGGCCAACACCGTGGAGATCCTGAAGCAGGCCGACGACCGGAGCCTGATCCTGTTCGACGAGCTGGGCGCCGGCACAGACCCGGTGGAGGGCGCGGCACTGGCCATCGCCATCATCCAGGATGTGCGGGGCAAGGGGGCGCTGACGGCGGCCACCACCCACTACGCGGAGCTGAAGACCTTCGCCATGACCACGGCGGGGGTGGAAAATGCCAGCTGTGAGTTCGACGTACAGACCCTGCGGCCCACCTATCGGCTGCTGATCGGCATCCCCGGCAAGTCCAACGCCTTCGCCATCTCCCGGCGGCTGGGGCTGGATGAGAGCGTTATCGAGGCGGCCAAGGCGCAGATGGACAGTGAATCCGTCCAGTTTGAGGACGTGCTGACCCAGCTGGAGGAGAAGCGTCAGCGGCTGGAAAAGGCCCAGACTGAGGCAGATCGTCTGTGGCAGCAGCGGGAGGAGGATGCCCGCAAGGCCCGGACGTTCCGGGAGCAGATGGAGAAGGCCAAGGACAACGCCCGCACCAAGGGCGAGGCCGAGGCACGGCGTATCGTGCGGCAGGCCCAACAGCAGGCGGAGCAGGTGTTCGCCGAGCTGGATGAGCTGCGGAAGCAGCAGCAGCGCAGCGACTATCAGACAGTGAACGACGGCAAGGCCGACGTCCGCCGCCGCCTGAAGGAGGCGGAGGCGGCGCTGCACCAGCATGACGAGACGCCGGAGCCCATCCCGGCGCCCAGCCGTCCCATTGCCGTGGGCGACACGGTGGAGCTGGCAGGCGTTCGGACAGCGGCGGCGGTGCTGGCCGTCAACGGCGACGGCACCCTGCTCTTGCAGGCGGGGAAGATGAAAATGACCGTCAAGGCCGCCCAGGTGCGGCTGCTGGAGACGGCGGAGGAGATCGAGGAGAAGAAAAAGCAGGCCGCCAAGGCCCGCTCTGCCGGCTCCGGCCCGGTGCAGATCAGCACCGGGGCACGGGCCTCCGCCGAGCTGGACATCCGGGGGCTGGAGACGCTGGAGGCCGAGAGCGTGGTGGAGAACTATCTGGACGCGGCCCAGCGGGCCAAGCTGGGCACCGTCACCATCATTCACGGCAAGGGCACCGGTGCCCTGCGTGCCGCTGTTCACCAGATGCTGAAGAAAAACCGGGCCGTCAAGAGCTTCCGGCTGGGCCGGTACGGCGAGGGCGAGGCCGGTGTGACCGTGGTGGAGCTGAAATGACCGGCGAAGTTTGTCTAATTCGACGAATCGGCGGGGGAAATACACGGGGGGCGATACAAATTTCGTATCAATGCCCATTGCATTACGGCGGCACTTTCGGTATAATAGAAATACTGTAAGTGACCTTTTTCACCGTTTCTGAAAAAATTACTGCATAAGGAGTGCTGTTCCATGTATACACGGGAAATCACTGTCAAGAATGAAGTCGGTCTGCACGCCAGACCCGCCACCTACTTTATCCAGAAGGCCAACGAGTTCAAGAGCGGCATCTGGGTGGAGAAGGAGGAGCGCCGCGTCAACGCCAAGAGCCTGCTGGGCGTGCTGAGTCTCGGTATCGTGCAGGGCACCGCCATCACGCTGATCGCCGACGGCGCCGACGAGAAGGAGGCCGTGGACGCACTGGCCGACCTGATCGAGAATCAGATCGGGGAATAACACGACAAGAACGACACCGCGCACAGCAAAGCTGTGCGCGGTGTTCTTTTTTTGCGGGAAAACGGGAAATTTTGTAAAAGCCCTTGCGCCCGCGGACGGGTATATGGTATGATGATGGCACACATGCCATACAAGAGAGAAGGGGGTGGCCCACATGGCGCTGACCAACGCGAGCCTGCCGGCGAAGCGGCGGATATTGGCCGTATGCGTCAAGCTGTTTCTGGAGCAGGGCTACAAGAAAACCACCGTGGCGCAGATCGTGCACAGGGCGGGGGTGTCCAACAGCAGCTTTCAGAACATTTTCCGGGCCAAGGACGGCGTACTGACAGAGCTGGTGGCCTTCATGTTCTCCAGCCAGTTCGGTGCGGCACGGGCCGCCATCGGGGAGAAGCTGCCGCCGGTGTATGTCTACGCGGCGGAGACGGCCATCCAGATGACGCTGACGGAGCTGAACGAGAACCTGCGGGAGATCTACATCGAGGCCTACTCCCAGCAGGAGGCGTCGGAGTACATCTTCCGGGAGACGGCCAGGGAGCTGTACGCCATCTTCGGGCCGTACCAGCCGGAGCTGACGGCGGAGGACTTCTACGCCATGGAGATCGGGACGGCGGGGCTGATGCGGGGCTATATGGCCAAGCCCTGCGATGAGACGCTGCCGCTGGAGAAGAAGCTGGAGAGTTTTCTGACACTGAGCCTGCGGGGTTACAGGGTGCCGGAGGAGGAGCTGCAGCGGGTGCTGGCGTTTCTGGGCACCATGGACATCCGGGCGGTGGCCCAGCGCATCATGGAGCGGCTGTTCCACGCGCTGGAGATGCGGTACGACTTCCATCTGGGCGAGATGCCCGCAGAGGAAAAGGAGGAGCAGGCATGAGAAAACGGATGATTTCCACCTTGATGGCGCTGTGCATGGCGCTGACGCTGCTGCCGGTGCAGGTGCTGGCGGCGAACTACGCCGTGGGCGAGGATGCCGGGGTATCGGTGCAGGCGAGCGGCACCGGCGCAGTGGAGCGGAAAGCCGCCACGGCAGACGAGCTGTACGACGCCATCCGCGACAGCAATGTGGACAAGGTGACGCTGACGGCGGATGTCAGCATCACCAGCCGACTGGTGGTCGAGCGGACTCTGACCGTGGATCTGAACGGTCATGTGCTCCAGGGGAACGGCAGCACGACCATCTTTTTCATCTCCAGCGGCGCGGCGCTGACGCTGGAGGACAGCGATCCCGAAAAGATCCACTATTTCACCAATAACGGCGACGTGTGGGCGTGGGATGACACGGCCACGGACAGCGGCCTTTCCGTCAGCGGCGGCGTCATCACCGGCGGCGTTACCCCCACGCAGGACGCCGAGGCTGCCGGGGTGTGAGTGAACGGCGGCGCCAGCTTTACCATGAACGGCGGTCATATCGTGGGATGCACCACCAATCGAGGTGACAGAGGCACCGCCGGCGTGTACAACAACGGCACGTTTACCATGAACGGCGGCAGCATCCGGGGCTGCGTGTCCAGAGGGTTTGTCGACGGCTGCGGCGGTGTGTACAACGACAGGGCGGGCACCATGATCGCCAACGGCGGCCGCGTTTCGGACTGCAGCGGATACAAGGGCGTGCTGTACAACGCAGGAACCATCCGTGCGGAAGGACAGTCCGGCACGGTGTTTGAGGGCAGCATAGAGAACAGGGGCACCGTCGATGACAGCGCCAAGGCAATGGTGCTGTTCGACACCGACGGCGGCGACAACATAGCGGCGCAGATGGTGCTGCGGGGACAGCCGGCGTCCCGACCCGGCGATCCCACCAGAGAGGGGTACGAGTTCGTCGATTGGCGGCTTGAGAACGGAACGCCGTATGGTTTTGATGCGCCTGTCCTCGACGCGGTGACCCTCAAGGCCCAGTGGCGCAAGGTCGTTCCGGGCAGCGGCACGGAGAGCAATCCCTACCGCATCTCCAACGCAGAGGATCTGAAGGCGTTCCGCGACATCGTCAACGGCAAGAACGGCCGGACGCAGAACACCGCTGCCTGCGCCGTGCTGACGGCGGACATCGACCTGGAGAACCAGCTCTGGATGCCCATAGGCATCTGGCAGGACCAGGGCATCCAGCAACCGTACAGCGGCACCTTTGACGGCGGCGGATATGCCATCCGGAACCTGTATGTCAACAACGGCGAGGCGTATACAGGCCTGTTCGGAGGCGCGTGTAATGCGGTTTTCAGGAACCTGACCATAACGGGCAGCGTCACCGCCGCCCACGCAGACGGCAGCTATAGCGGCGGCCTTCTGGGGATCGGCACAGGCACCATCACCATCACCGACTGCATCAACGCCGCCGCAGTGACCAGCAGCGAGGCGGCCGGCCTTGTGGGGATATTCACCGCCCAAGACCAGACCGACATCCTTACCATCACGGGCTGCGCCAATCTCGGTACCGTGACCGCCAAGTCGCTGAGAGCCGGCATCATCGGCCAGATCAACGGCGTCGGACTGATAGCCGACTGCTACAATGCCGGTGAGATCAAAAGCTCCGAGGCAGAGGATTATGCCTATGCAGGCGGTATCGCGGCGTGGGCCAGTCTGGGTAATGATGATCCCACGGGAACGCTTACCTTCCGGAGCTGCTACAATGTGGGCGCCCTGAAAAAGGGAGGAGTGTATCGCACCGGCGGCATCGTGGGCAGAGTGATACCGAATTACACCCTGGCTACGGAGCGCTACCGGCTTGAGAACTGCTATTATCTGGACACCACGGCGGATAAGGCCGCTGGCGGCGACTACACCGTGGTGGGCGAGGCGGCGGCCAGGACCGCCGCGGCGTTCGCCGACGGCACGGTGCTGGCGGGACTGATCGCGGGGCGCAGTGAGCATCCGTGGGATACCGACTGCGGCAGCAAGCGACTGTCCGGCAGCGATATGCGCCTGCCGGTGCTGGCGTGGCAGAAGCTGACCACCGAGCATGAGGGCGGCACGGCCACCTGCGCCAGCGGGGCGGTCTGCGACTACTGCGGCAAGGCTTACGGCGACAAGGACGCCGCCAACCATACGGGCGGCACGGAGCTGAAGAACGCCAAGGCGGCCACCTGTACGGCGGACGGCTACACCGGCGACACCTACTGCAAGGGTTGCAGCGTCAAGCTGCAGAGCGGTACGGTCATCAAGGCTGCGGGCCACACATGGGGCGCGTGGACATCCAACGGGAACGGCACCCATACCCGGAGGTGCGGCACTGCCGGCTGCACGGGCGCGGAGACGGAGAGCTGCTCCGGCGGTACGGCCACCTGCGTCAGTGCGGCGGTGTGCGCCGTGTGCGGGCAGCCCTACGGCCAGAAGGATGCCGGGAACCACGACCTGAAGCGCACGGCGGCCAAAGAGCCGGGCGTCTTTGTGAGCGGACACATCGAATACTGGCAGTGCAGTGCCTGCGGCAAATACTTTGCCGATGCCAACGGGGCAAAGGAGATCAGCCAGTCCGACACCATCATCCCCCGGCGGAGAAGAACGGCCGACAGCGTGGGCGGCAAGGCCAGCCCTGCCACCTTTGATGCCGGTATCGGCGTCTGCGCCGTGACGGCGGTCACGTCGCTGGCGGGTCTGACGCTGCTGCGCCGGAAGCGCCGTGACGGCGAATAAGTCAAAAAAAGGAACGCACCTGTGGGTGCGTTCCTTTTTTTGTGGGAGCTAAAGGGCTTTTTCCGCCTCGCGGGCCACGCGGAGGAGCCAGTCCGCCGCCTCCAACGGGTAGCGGCCCTGAGCCGTCTCGCCGGTGAGCATCAGGCAGTCCGCGCCGTCCAGCACAGCGTTGTAGATGTCCAGCACCTCCGCCCGGGTGGGAGCGGGGTGGTCGATCATGCTGTGGAGCAGCTGGGTCACCACCAGAAAGGGCTTTTGGCGGCTGCGGCACAGGGCGGCGATGCGTTTCTGGGCGGCGGGCAGCTGCTCCAGCGGCAGGCTGCTGCCCAGATCGCCCCGGGCGATGGTCACCACGCCGCACAGGTCCATCCAGTCCGGCAGCGTGTCCAGCCCGGCCCGGTTTTCCACCTTGGCGAACAGCTCGCCGTGGGCCAGGCCGCACGCCGCCATGGCGCGCCGGACGGTGCGGAGATCGTCGGCGCTGCGGACGAAGGGCTGCATGACGGCGCCGACGCCCAGCTCCGCCGCCAGCGCCAGATCGGCAAGATCGGCCTGACACAGGGCGGGACGGCGGAGGTCGATACCCTCCGGTGTCAGGCTCTTGTGACCGGTGAGGACGCCGCCCCGGGTGACGCGGCACGCGCCGCCATGCAGCACGGTCAGCGCCATGGCGCCGTCATCCAGCAGCACGGTCATGCCGGGGCGCAGCGCCGCCAGCACGTCCGCCTCCACGGGGATGTCCGCACCCAGCGTCACCGTGCCGCCCTCCGCCAGCGGCAGGGGGGCGGGCAGTGCGCCGATGCGCACCTCCGGGCCGCGGAGGTCGATCATCAGCTGGGCAGACAGACCCGTCTGCCGCTCCGCGTCATGGAGGGCGGCGATCCAGTCCGTCCGCGCCGCCAGCGGCGTGTGGGACAGGTTGAGCCGAAAGCCGGTGATGCCCCGGCGCAGCAGGGCGCACAGCACGGACACTTCACAGCAGGCGGGGCCGAGGGTGGCGTAGTATCTCATGGGGTGTCCTCCTTTGGGGCGTCCGCCCTGTGGAAATGGTCATAGACGGCCCGGGCGGCGGGCCGGGGCAGCACCTCCTCCAGCTGGAGAAGCTCCGCGGCCCGGACGGCCTTTACGGTGCCGAACCGCTGCAGGAGCAGCTTTTTCCGGGCCTCCCCCACGCCGGGGATGCCGTCCAGCTGGGAGCGGTAGGCGTTTTTAGCGTGTTTCTGGTGGTGGTAGGTGATGGCGAAGCGGTGCACCTCCTCCTGCACGCGGCCGATGAGGGCGAACAGGGCGGGGGGCGTCTGGATGCCGATCTCCATCCCGGCGGCTGTGACCAGCGCGCGGGTGCGGTGGCGGTCGTCCTTCACCATGCCCAGCACGGGCACGGACAGGTGCAGCTTCGAGAGCACCTCCTCGGCCACGCGGGCGTGCTGCACGCCGCCGTCGATGAGCAGCAGGTCGGGGAGAGGGGCAAATTTCTCGTCGCCGTCCAGATACCGGAGGAACCGGCGCTCCAGCACCTCCGCCATGGCGCCGTAGTCGTCGGCGCCGTCACAGGTTTTGATCTGGAAACGGCGGTAGTCCCGCTTCAGGGGACGGCCGTCCACGAACACCACCATGCTGGCCACCTGGTCGGCGCCGCCGGTGTGGGAGATGTCGTAGCTCTCCATGCGGCGGGGAGGCACCGGCAGGCCCGCCAGCTCCTGCAGGAGCCGGAGGGTGCCGGCAGTGCGCTCGGCATCGGAGGTAACGCGCTCCACCTCCTCACGGGCGTTGCGGCAGGCGATGTCCAGCAGTTCCCGGCGCTGGCCCCGCTGGGGCACACGGAGGGTGACGGCGTGGCCGCAGCGCTCCGTCAGCAGGGCGGACAGGGTGTCCATGTCCTCCACCGGCAGGGGCAGCAGGATCTCCCGGGGCAGCAGCTCCCGGTCAAGATAGTACTGCGTCACCACGGCGTCCAGCAGCGCGGCGTCATCCTCGGCGGCGGGCAGCACCTCCACCCGCCGGCCCAGCAGGTCGCCGTTTTCGATGTGCAGTACGGCGCAGCCGGCCCGGGCGGGGCCGGTGTACACGCCCCACACGTCGGTGTCGGCGCAGATGCCGGCGATGACCTTCTGGTTCTTGGACAGCACCGACAGCGCCCGCACCTGGTCCCGCAGGGCGGCGGCCCGTTCGAAGTCCAGCGCCTCGGCGGCGTCGTTCATCTGGGCGGTCAGCTCCGCCGTCACCTGCCGCAGCCGTCCCTCGAACAG
>UMKV01047390.1_pt1 | contig 45250 bp, 5 predicted proteins | sample 1966381 | NCBI WGS metagenome assembly UMKV01 (sample SAMEA4836182, study PRJEB28245) | human gut metagenome | biome: gut microbiome; material: fecal sample | place: Denmark | collected 2008
TGTTGGGGCAGCTATCGGAAACTACCAAAAAGATGGAACTTCTGCATCATTGGCAATGGAGAAAGGAAGCCTCGTTGTTTTCAAAGGCAATAGAGCGGAATCTTCAGGCGGAGCCGTATTATCTTACAATTCGTTCGACATGGCAGTCGAGACAATGAGATTTGAAAGCAATGAAGCAGCTACTGGTGGCGCAATCTTTAATCAAGGCATTTTGACCATGTCAGCCACCGGAAATCTTGAGTTCCTCGGCAACAAAGCTTCGAACAAAGGCGGTGCAATATATAACAGAGGTACGTTGAGCCTCAACAACGGTTATTTTAAAGGGAATAGTGCTGCTGATGGCGGTGCTATTTATAATGACGGGACAATGGTCATTTCCGATTCGATTTTTGATGGAAACATTGCAGCAGCAGCTGCTGGCGCTATATATAACCAAAATAATTTCACTTTAATAAACACAAGTTTTTACAATAACACAGCAATAACAGCTCCGTGTATTGCCAATGGAGATACTTTGAACATCATTGCCAATAACGGACTTTCTCAGTTTAAGGATAATTTAAGAACGGCTGGAGATATTGCAAGAGCCTTAAGTAACTACCTAAATGCTAATTTTAATGCCGGAAACACAGGAAGAATCGAGTTCTATGATACCATCCATAACACAGGAACTATAAATATCAACAATTCCGGCATAAAACTCGCTGACAGTGTAACTGACGCCCCCACTGACGGAGAAATTTACATAGGAGCCAAAATATCCAATTTTCTCAGTACCTCTAAAGTTAAAGGCACAATCAACCTCTACAACGGAACCATGACCCTCGGAAAAGAAGAATATTTATCCGATGGTACCCAAAACCTGAACCTTAACGGCGGGATTTTGAACCTGATTAACAATGAAATAGGCACTGTTACAGTCAATGACTTCTCCTCCCAAAGCGCAGCAAAACTCAACATCGACGCCAACCTACAATCAGGTACAAACGGGTATGGCCAATCCGATAATATCACAATATCAGGTACGCTCGACACCTCCAGCGCAATAACACTGAACGCGATAAACATCCTGCGTGACGGCGACGCAGAGCATTTGACAATTTTCAATAATCAGGTATCACCGACGATTTTAACCTCAACAACATACACAAACGGCGGTTATAAATACACATTTACCGCTAATCCTACCATTGCCGGCGTTGTTGACGTAACAAAAGGCGAGGCAATAACTAAAAATACCCTTTCCACAGCGGGCTTTGTCGCAGCTCTCAATGACACCTCAGCCAATCGTGCATTTTCTGCAACAGGCGATGTGATTTTGCCGGCAAATTCTGCAAGTATGGCCGGAACAAACGCAACTCTCACAATTTTCGGCAACAAATACAATTTTGACGCCACAAAAGGATTGGAAGTTCGCGAGAGCAACACCCTCAATATATACAATGTTGGCTCTGTTGACGAAAACGGCAAAATTCTGACCTCATGGAACGGCGGAGTTGCCAGTGTTGGCGGTGCATTACAAAGTTTTGGTACTTTGAATATCTATAACTCGGTTTTCTTCAATAACCAATCTACAACTGGTTCCAGCGGTGCAATAAAAGCTTACGGAACATTGAATATCTCAGGTTCTGTCTTTTCTAACAACAATTCTCTGGTAAGTTCAGGCGGTGCAATATATGTTCAAACTAATGATGACGTTACTGCAACTGAAGCTGTTATTACAAATACAAAATTCCTCGGGAACAAAGCAGCTCTTTCCGGGGGAGCTATCGGTATAAACGATTCGGGTAGCGGGCACACTGCCAAACTGGTAATTAATTCGTCTTATTTCTCTGATAACGTTGCTTCCGAAGTCGGCGGTGCAATTGTTATGACCAGCAGCGGCGGTTTAACAGAGGTTTTTGTCAATTCATCAGAATTTGTCGGCAACACAGCACAAAAAGGCTCTGCAATCTATGCGACAAAAGGAAATCTCACCGTTGACAACTCGAAATTCACCTCCAACGGCTCCGTTACCACCGAATACGGTACAATTTATATCCATGGCGGCGCGAACGCCGATATTTCTAACTCCGAATTCAAAAATAACACTGCTATTGCCGGTTCAGGTATCCACACAGAGGTTTCTTCGATAACAAACATCACAAATACGGTTTTTGACTCAAATAATAATCTCTATCTGGGCACCGTCATGAACGAGGGCCAAATGACCATTGAAGATTCCACTTTTAACGCAAATACAGCGGGTTTGGGCGCTTCGGCAATTGCTACCGCCGGTTCTATGGTAATCAAAAACTCCAAATTCACGGGCAACAAAGTCACAGCAACAGGCGATATAGATGATGGTAACGGTACAATTGCGAATATTGGCGCCGATTCCTCGAGTGCTTTGACAATATATGATTCATTATTTGAAAATAACTCTACGGGCATTACCCACGGCGGCGGCGCAATCTTCACGTCTGCTGCTACCCTCAACCTTATTGCTGAAAACCGCAATATTAAATTCAGCGGCAATACAGCAGCCGGAGAATCGAATGCTATCTCCAATATGGGCAGCATTATCAACCTGAACGGTTCTGCGGGCATGAAAATCGTCTTTGATGACAAAATATACGGAATAATCAACGCTGACGAAGGCATAGATATAACAACAAACATAATAAACATAAATCCGACCCCAACAGGCGCGGCAGGCTCTGCTCCGGACGATGCGCAGGCTGCTGTCAGGGTTTTTGTGAACAACAATATCGAAAACCACACAATCAACCACTACGCGGGCAGCCTTATCGTTGCCGATGATTCATATTTGAGCTCCAACAGCCTCAATCTTGCCGGCGGTTTGCTTGATATTGCCAACGGAAAAACAGGAAATATGGTTCTTGAAGACTTTTCCGTCACAAAAGACTCAAAAATCAACTTTGACGCAAATCTCGTCGATACAGGCTCCGGATTTGGCACGAGCGACCTGATTACAATAAACGGCAGCAGCTCGGGAAGTGCAAATCTCGCAATAAACGCAATAAATGTCCTTGCTGACGGCGAAGCCGAACATATAAGGCTGTTTGCTGACGGTTCAAAAGCTCCGACAATGTCAGCTCTGAAAACTTACACAAATCATTTCATATACGCTTACACCCAGAACGCTTCTGACAAAGGAATTATCGACATTACAGCGACAGAAAATACCTCCGGAGCCGGCGGTTTGTTTGAGGCTGTACGTGATACCACTACGACACGTTCTTTCAGCGCTGTCGAGGATGTTGTCCTTGATAAAACCCTTGAACCTATGGGCGGAACAACCCTCAATATCTTTGGAAATGAAAAGAATTTTGACGGAAACGGCTTCAAAGGCTTTGAAATCGCCGAAGGTCAGGAACTCAATATCTACAATGCAGGCGCTCTGAACGAAGATGGCACGGTAAAAACCGCTATGACGGGCTTTGGAATCATATTGGGAACTGTCCGCAAAGGCTCTTTATTGTCAAATGCAGGCACAGCAACCATTAGCGATTCAGTCATCGGTCAAAACGATTCAAATTACGGCATGATTTATAATACAGGCAAATTGAGCTTTATTTCCTCGGTTCTGACCGGTGCAAATATTTCAGGCTCAAGTATTCTTATCAATGGTAACGGCGGCGTTTTGGATATCGCCGGTTCAAGCTTCACAAACAATATACATATTTCAGACGCCGGCACGGGCATAATTAGTACTATAGGCGGTGCAACAACAAACATCGCAAACACTGAATTTTCTTCAAACACGGTTTCCGGAACAGACGCAGCCATTTTAAGAGTAAATGAAGCCAATTTGAACCTTAGCTCCTCTACAATTGCAAACAATTTGTTCGGCGAAACGCTTATTAAAGCAATAACATATTCAACAGTAAATATTTCCGATTCTACATTCAAAAACAACTCCTCCAGCATACGAAATTACTTGATAAGAGCGGATTTGTCAGACTTGACCGTCGAAAATACTGAATTTGTCAACGAAAACGCGCTTTCTGCGGATTCAACGCTGATAGTGGAATCACACGGAAACGTTTCAATAAAAAATTCTTCTTTTAGAGGTGCCCAAAACCTCAGAGCAATAAATATATGGGGCGGGCTTGATACAGCGAAAAAAGCGGAAATATCCGATAGTGAAATAAGCGGATTCACAGGCGTCGGCAGCGGTTCGGCAATTATGCTGGGAGATAAAGCGCCAAATACAAACATTACAAATACAAAATTCACAAATAATACATCTACATTCAGCGCAGGCGCGATATTCCATTATTATAGCGCGGGAAAACTCACAATAGTGGATTCAACCTTTGCAGATAATAAAGCAGCAGAGCAAGGCGGAGCAATCTATAACGAAAGCGCCCTCGATATCATCTCAAATGCGGGTAAAGGCACAGAATTTAGTGGAAATACCGCAACAAACGGCGGAAATGATATCTACAACGCATATAGTTCTTCTGTTTTGACTTTCCTCGGCGACGGCGAAACAAAAATCACCGGCGGAATAGGCGGCACGGGTCAAATAATCAAAAATGAATCCGGAACCCTTTCACTCAAAGGCGAAAACTCCGGCTTCACAGGGACGACAAATATCGAAGCAGGCAAAATCCTCTTCGACAAAGCCGCTGCAGCCGATTCCTACCTCGGCGGCGTCACCACAATCAACAACGGCGGCACACTTGAATTCAAACTCGCTGTCGATGATACGCTTGCAGCCGGCGCGCTTGCCGGAACAGGCGATTTCTTGAAAACCGGCTCCGCAACCCTCACAGTAACGGGCGACAACAGCGCTTTTGACGGAAAAACAACCATTTCCGACGGAAAAATCCTTTTCATAAGCGATTCTGACGATGATAAATACTTCAGCGGCACAACCGAAATCGCAGAAAGCAAAGAACTTGTTTATCAAACCGATATCGAAAGCGATTTCAGCGCAATACTTTCCGGCAGCGGCATTTTGAGGAAAACCGGCAGCGAAACCCTGAATGTAACCGGCGCACAGGACGCTTTTGCGGGAAATGTGCAAATTGACGCAGGAAAACTCTTGTTTGGCTACAATTCTGCTGCTGACAGCTTTTTCGGCGGTACAACCACCGTAAATAACGGCGGAGAGCTCGAATACAACGCTTCTATTGACGGAAATCTTGATTCCGATATCGTCGGAACGGGCACTTTCAGCAAAACCGGCGCCGGAACAACCTCCTTGCTCGGGCAAAATGACGGATTTACCGGAGTTGTGAACGTTAAAGAGGGTGTACTCGCTTTCAGCGAAGAAACAAACAAATCTTTCTTCGGTTCTAACGAAATAAATGTAGGCGCACAGGCAAATAAAACCGCAAAACTCGACTATACTTTCAACTATGACAATGAATTCGCTAAAAATGTAAACCTGACCGGAAACGGAACCTTCCTGAACAACGCTGCAAACGGTTCTGTAGTAACAATTTCGGGCAATGTCGCCATGAGCGGCGAAAACAACCTCCTCCAGTATTCAGGCGGCACATTTGTCTTCAATAATTCTTTCTCAAGCCTTGATACAACCGGCACAAACAACATTTTAAGCTTTGACGGCACAACAGCCAAAATGCCGGCAGGGCTCACCGCGTTCGGCAATAGCTCGCTTAACGCACAGCTTAACAATTCTGTGCTTGATATGACGAATTTCGATTCTTCGCTTGCAGGACAGGATTTTACAGGCGAAATGATTTTCAATAACCTTGAAATAAAAGGAAATTCGGGCATAAAAGTTGATCTCGACCTCAAAAACAACCCCGATCAGGCTCACCCGACCACGCCTGCCCCCGAATCCGACAGACTAGTGGTCGGAGCAGGCTCCTCCGGCGAAATTGAGCTCACAAGCGCCGGAGTTGTTGTTGACGGGCTATGGGCAAATAAAGAAATCCAGATTATTACGGGTGCTGGCGCAGGAGCCGGCGGCGTAACTATCAAAGACTTTGGCTCTTACCTCAGTGCAACTTCAAATAACTATATTTACGGATTACAGCTAAACGGCACGAAAACCGGCGTTTTAATTTCAACACTTGATTACAACAACCCCGAAAGTTTAAAAGTGCTCCATAACGGCACATATCAGGGAACACAGTATGAAAACAGGGTCTTCACTTTCTCTAATCAGGGCACAAATAACTACGTAATCCTCTCCAATCTTGAAAATATGGGCAAAGGCAACTTTGTTGTGAACGGAGAAAGCACCGAAACCGTCCAAAACACGCTCAACGGCAACACCCTCTGGTCAATGTTCCTGATTGATTCCACAGATGGCGACGAAAGACAGTTTGAAATCTCCGATGTAAGCATTATTAACGCAACAAATGCCAACGATACCGGCAGAAACGGCTCTGCAATTGCCCTGATAGGCGAAAATTCCACTGCAAAAGTTTCTAACGTGAAATTTGATAACAACCTTTCAACAAACGGCGGCGCAATCTACAATGACGCCGGCAAAACAAGCTGGCAGAACGGCTCCTACGACGAAACTGCCGCTGATAACGAAAATATGATAATTGAAGGCTCTGTTTTCACAAATAACACGGCAAACGCCTCCGGCGGCGCGATTTTGAACGATGGTATCCTGAAAATCGGCTCCTCTGAGTTCAGCGCAAACGCCACTGACCTCACAGCAGGAAACGGCGGCGGTTCTATCGACAATACAGGCCTTTTGAAAGTCAATTCTTCAAAATTTGTCAACAACGGAACTTTTGTTTCGGCTTATGACGGCGGCGCCATCCGAAATACCGGAAATTACGGCGATACAAGGGTTAGCAAGTCCGAATTCACGCAAAACCGCGTAATTCACGATGGCGGAGCAATCTACAATTCCGCAAAAATGACCGTTTCTGACGCAGTCTTTAGCGGAAACATTGCCGGAAACCTCGGCGGCGCAATTTATAACAGCGGTTCGCTCATTCTTGACGCAAACGAAACCGACATAACTTTTAGCGCAAATACCGCTAACGGCGCAGCAAACGACATTTACACAACAAATGAACTCACGATAAAAGGCGGCTATAACACCTTAATAACGGGCGGTATAGCGGGTTCCGGCAGTATTATTAAAGACGGAAGCGGCGTTTTGCAGCTCAAAGGCGATAACAGCGGTTATAACGGCACAACAGCCTTGAATTCAGGCAAAATCGAGTTCATTGCCGACGGAAATTCAAAATATCTCAACGGCACCACAACAATCGCCAAAACCGACGATACAAACTATGGAACGCTTGTGTTTAACGTTCTTTCCGAATACACGCTCGGAGAAAATATCCAGCTGGACGGCGCAGGCATGTTTACCAAAACAGGTAGCGCAGACCTGATTCTTGCCGGCGACCGTTCTGCTTTTGACGGAACCGCCTCCATAGAGGCAGGCAGAATAATCTACAAGCAAACTGCCGACACTGACAAATATTTCGGCGGTACCACCGATATAGGCGGCTCCGGAGCACTCGTATTTGATATTTCAACCACAATTTCGCAGGATTTGAGCCTTAAAGGAACAGGCGATTTCATCAAAACAGGCACCGGAACCCTTACTGTATCAGGCGCTCTCGACGCATTCAAAGGCGCTGCTGAAATTCAGGCAGGCAAGCTGATTTATAACAAAAACGAGGCTGCTGACAGCTATTTTGGCGGCTCAACACTCATTTCCCCAGGCACATCTTTAGAATTTAATATTGCAGACTCGCTTATCGAGGCAATAAACGGCGGAATCACGGGCGCTTCCGGCACTAATCTTACAAAAACCGACGCCGGAACTCTCGAAATCGCCGGCAACAACCAGACCTTTGCCGGCACGGCGGAAATCAACGACGGCACCCTGCTGTTCAAAAAATCTTCTGTTCACGACAAATACTTTAGCGGTTCAACCCTTGTAAACGCCTCCGGAACGCTTGAATTTGACGTTTCTACCGGATTTAGCGAATCTGTAAACGGAAATATTAACGGCACAGGCAGCTTTGTAAAATCCGGCAGCGGCACTGTTGAACTTACGGGCGACAACTCCGTCTTTAGCGGCGATACAGTGATTGAAGAGGGCAAATTGACCTATCTCAAAACCACCGCAAACGAAAAATATTTCAGCGGCGCGACTGAAATCCTCAACGGGGCTGTTCTTGAATACAATCTTTCCGGAACTGACGAAAATCTGGATGGAACCAACAATATTACCGGCTCAGGCACTTTCCTCAAATCAGGAACGGGCGTTTTGAACCTTTCGGGCTCAAATAACGCATTTATGGGGCTTGTTGAAATCCAATCGGGTAAAATCAGCTATGTTCAATCCGGCTCAAGCTCCTATTTTGGCGGATTAACACAGATTGATGAAAACGGCGTACTTGATTTTACAAACACCGCGGATGATTCTTTGAACGGCGTTTCAGGCTCCGGCGAATTTAACAAACTCGGCTCGGGCGACCTTAGCCTCACAGGCGACAATTCCGGCTTTGAGGGCAGCGTAAATATCAAAAACGGAACGCTCTCCTACGACAAAACTGATGAAAATTACAATTTCTTTGGCGAAAAAGCCGAAATAACCATTGCTGACGGGGCTTTGCTTGATTTCAATCTTTCTTACGACGAAACAATAAAAGGCGGAATCACAGGCGATGAAGAAGCTTCCCTGCAAAAAGACGGCACGGCTGATTTAATCGTTACAGGTGACAATTCGTCATTTGCCGGCACAACAGCCATCAACAACGGCGCAATAATTTATCAAAAAACTGATGCCGCCGAAGCATATTTTGCCGGAAATACCGTTATAAATGCCGGCGGCGGGCTTGAATTCAACCTCACCGCAAATGAAGCTTTGAATGGAACAGTTTCAGGCAATGGAACCTTCACAAAATCAGGTAACGGAACACTTTCGCTCACCGGTGATAACAAATCTTTCACCGGCAACACTGTAATAGAATCGGGTACAATTAGCTACGTTCAATCTGAAAATGGCTCTTATTTCGGCGGTTCCACGGAGATTGCTGCCGGTGCAAAACTCGATTTTGAAAATGATTATGTTGATAATATCAAAGAACTTTCAGGCTCGGGCGAGCTGAACAAGTCAGGCACGGGAAAATTAAACCTCACGGGCGATAATTCAGCATTTGACGGCGATTTGAACATCAAAGAGGGAATCCTTTCGTTCAACAAAACCGGCTCTGATAGCTTTATCAGCGGAAATGCAAATATTTCTTCAAAAGCAGAGCTTGTTTTCAACCTTTCACAATCTGAAACCCTTGCCGGCGGCCAAATTCAGGGTGATGGTACATTTACAAAATCAGGTACGGCTGATTTGAATCTGAGCGGTGACAACAGCGGATTTTCGGGTACAGTAAACATTTCATCAGGTAATATGAACTACACACAAACCGCTGATAGCAAGTATTTTGGCGGTACAACGAATATCTCCGGCGGAATCTTGAATTTTGAAAACAATTTGGCCGACGAAAACATCACAATCTCCGCAGGAAACGGCGTTTTGAACAAAACAGGCAGTGAAACGCTGAATCTTGTCGGCGACAACTCGGGCTATAAAGGCGATATAAATATCAAAGAGGGCACGCTTGCATTCAACGACTTAAATAATAAATTTGTCCAATCAGAAATAAATCTTCAGGGTTCATCCCCCGATAACAAGGCAAATCTTGTATATACCGCAAATTCCGATAACAGCTTTGACAATACCGTAAATCTCAACGGAAATGCGTCTGTAACCGTTGCCGGTGTAGGTTCTAACACAATTTCCGTGACAAACCCCGCAAATACCTCCGGAAACAACAATACAGCCGCCTACGAAAATGCGGATTTTGTGTTTGATAACTCTTTTGCGGATTTTGGCGCAACCGGAACCGGAAACAGCCTCTCTGTAAGCGACGGGAGCTTCTCTCTTGGCGAAAATACGCAGAATTTCGGAAATTCCTCGCTCAACGCTGATTTCAACAACGTTACAATCAATCTCCACCAGCCTGATGAATCGTCTTCCGGCTTAAATACGCTAACTTTCAATGATTTGACAATTTCGGGCAATACTTCTCTTAATATCGACCTTGACCTGAAAAACAACAAAGACCAGCAAAATCCGACCACCGACAACCCGGAATCGGATAAAATCGTGTATAACCAGGGCTCCGGAACCATTGATATCGGTACAATTAACATCTATAAAAACGGTGAATGGGTTGATAAAGAAATCACCGTGCTCGAAAAAACCGGAACTTCCGGTGGAGAAATTTCTATTGGTCAAATGAACCCGATAACAGTTGTAACCTCTTCTGACTACGAATACGAAATTAAAAAATCAGATAACGCCGGAAAACTCGTTATCTCCACAACAGACTACAACAACGACCCCACAGGCAACGCGGAAACCCTCAAAAAAGCCCACATCGGCGGCGGTTCAATAAACCCTGACAGACAGTTTATTGTTGACTCTGAAACTCCGGTTTATAAGGTGCTTTCCGACCTTGAAACAATGGGCGAGGGCAAATTTACCGTATCCGGTCAGGGTGCCGCAAACAGCACAATTACCGGAAATAACCTCTGGACACTGTTTAACGTCGATTCTACCGACGGAAAGGACAGAGAGTTCATTTTGAGCAATGTTACGGTTTCTGACGCGCACAATGACGGCGGCGACGGCTCAGCGCTTATTGTAAACGGCTCCCAGAGCACGGCAAAAGTCGAAAATGCTGCTTTAAAAGATAACTTTGCTGCGGGCGACGGCGGTGCAGCAGCAAACGACAACAACGGCAAGCTCGATATCAAAAATTCTGAATTATCGGGTAATGAATCAGGTAAATCAGGCGGTGCGCTATCCAATAAAAACGGCGCTCAAACAACTATTTCGGGTTCTCAATTAAATAACAACACAGCTGCACAAAACGGCGGAGCAATATACAATGAATCGGCTGAAATCACAATAACCGATTCTTCTTTCACAGGAAACAGCGCCGGCGGCAACGGCGGTGCCATTTACAATGAAAACGGCACGATAAACATCATCGCAAACGCGCAGGATGTAAACTTTGCAGGCAATACTTCAGGTTCCGGTGCAAATGATATATTTATGAGCGGAACCGGCGCAGAACTCAATATTTCAGGCAATAAAAATGTTAATATCACGGGCGGAATTTCCGGCGAGGGTTCAATCGTAAAAGAAAACGGCAGCGGAACCTTGAATTTGAGCGGAAATAACAGCGGATTTAGCGGTACTACCCAAATAAATGACGGTACAATACAGTTTAACAAAACCGGCGCAGGCGACACTTATCTGGGCGGCACCACAACCATAAATGACGGCGGCAAACTCGATTTCAACCTGTCTGTGGATGAATCCGTCTCCGGCGGCACAATCTTCGGTGACGGCGATTTCCAAAAATCGGGTACGGGCACGCTTACGGTTTCGGGCGATAACAGCGGATTTACTGGTGATACGACAATTTCCGGCGGAAGCATTATTTTTGATAAAAATTCGCAAAATGATATATATTTCGGCGGAAATACAACCATCGAAAACGGTGCAGAGCTTGAATTTGCACTCGATGTAGATGAAACGGTTTCGGGTACGATATCGGGTAACGGAACCTTTACAAAATCCGGCGACAGCTCAAATCTTACCCTAACCGGCGACAACTCGAATTTCACAGGAAAAACAGTTATTGAGGGCGGCACCGTTACTTTTGATAAAAATACGGCTGATGATAGCTATTTCGGCGGTACAACCGAAATTTCACAGGGAGCTTCGCTCATTTATGACCTTGCAGCAGAAGAAACTCTCTCCGGCACCTTGAGCGGCAGCGGTATATTTGAAAAAACGGGTACTGCTGATTTGACCGTTACAGGCGATAATACAGGATTTGACGGTACTGTGAAAATTACACAGGGCTCTGTAATCTTTGATAAAAATACCCAATCTGACCTGTTTTTCAATAATACTGAAATCGGCGCAGATGGCGGCCTGACTTATGATTTAGACCTTGCTGACACCATTAATGGCGCAATCTCCGGTTCCGGCACCTTCAATAAAACCGGAAACGGCACTCTTACGGTAACAGGCGACAATACTGCGTTCTCAGGCGATACCACTATTGACAAAGGTTCGATAATTTTTAACAAACAAAATGCCGCAGACAAATATTTCGCAGGCAGCACAACGGTTAATGCCGACGGAAAGCTGGTTTACAACCTTTCGGCTGACGAAACGCTCAACGGAACAATCTCCGGTACCGGTGTATTTGAAAAATCCGGTTCGGCAAACCTCGAGATAAGCGGCGATAACAGCGCTTTTGCCGGAAAAGCGGTAATTTCGGCCGGTAAAGTCACTTTCAATCAGAACACGGACGCAGACAAGTATTTCACCGGCTCGACCGAAATTGCTTCAGGCGCTGTGCTTGCCTATAACAACTCAATTTCCGGTACAATCCAAAATGTAAGCGGCTCCGGTACTTTTGAAAAGAACGGTGCCGGAAATCTGACAGTTGACGGCGATAACTCCGCCTTTAAGGGCACTGCCAAAGTAAACGAAGGCACTTTGAGCTATATTCAGAGCGACACAAACTCCTATTTTGGCGGCAAGACCGAAATCGCTGAAAATGCCTCTGTGCATTTTGAAAACTCAATTTCCGGCGCTAAATTCTCAGGTTTGAGCGGAAAAGGCGATTTTGTAAAATCAGGTACCCAGAACCTCACAATTGATGGCTCAAGTTCCGAATTCGCGGGCACTTTGACGATTGATGAGGGGAAATTGACCTTTGAAAAACTTTTCAACACTGATTCTTACATTTCAGGCAAGACGCAGATAAACAAAGACGGTGAGCTTGAATTCAGCCTTAGCAGAGATTTCACTCTTACATCGAAAATTGAGGGTGACGGCAAAATCAGCAAGAGCGGAAACGGAATTCTCACGCTTACGGGCGATAATTCCTCGTTTAAAGGCGATTTTGAACTAAAATCGGGTACATTGCACTTTGAAAAAGGCGCTCAGTACTTCAACGCAGCCAATTCAATCTTTAACCAGAATTCAACGCTCGATTTTGTAAACCTTTCCATGGATAAGGTCAACCTTGGCAATGTAACCCTCAATGGTATTACAAACTTGAACATAGAGGTGGATTTGGCCAATAAAACCGGCGATTTCATCAGTGCGGCTGCGGTTTCCGGCGACGGCTCCATGCTTATTAGCTCTCTTGGTATACTGACGGATTCTGTAGGGCCATTCTCTTCAATACCTGTCATAGATACGAACGGTGGGCTCTCAAAACGCGTTTCGCTTGCGTCTTCTCTTTCTCAAATTGAAGGCCCGATTTTTGTTTACGGCATTGCCTATAATCCGAACACCGGTTGTTTGAACTTTACCGGCACGCAGGGCACCAGCCCGTCGGCACTTTCCGGTTCTGTTGCTGCACAGGTCGGCGGCTATCTCGCTATGCTGGAAACTTACGAAGAAGCGTTCGCTAATATGGATATGACAATGCTTATGACTTCTGCGGAAAGAACCGCATTGAAATTGAGAAATAAAATTGCCGCTGCTGACTCAAATATGGCATTTACGCCTACGATGTTCCCCGAACAGAACAAAGGCGCATGGTATCGCCCGTATACAGCTATAGAAACAGTAGGGCTGAAAAACGGCCCGAAAGTTCATAACAACATCTATGGCTCATTGTTCGGTGTTGACAGTGAAATCATAGAGCTCAAACATGGCTTTGACGCAGTATTTACGGGCTATGCCGGATATACGGGTTCGCACCAGAAATATGAAAATATCAGCATATACCAGAACGGCGGTCTGCTGGGCGGTACAGCGGTGTTCTACAAAGGCAATTTCTTCTCCGGATTCACCGCAAATGCAGGCGCAATGCAGGCAGAAGCTTCAACAAGCTACGGCAGGGACGATATAACCCTCCTTACCGCCGGTATAGCCAACAGAACCGGCTATAACTGGGAGCTTTTCAATGGAAAATTCATTGTACAGCCTAATATCACGCTTTCATATACTTTTGTAAACACCTTTGATTATACGGCAAAATCAGGTATAAGAATGCAATCCGACCCGCTGAACGCAATTCAGGTTGCACCCGGAATCAAACTCATAGGAAACCTCAAAAACGGCTGGCAGCCTTATGCGAGAATCTCTGTCGTTATGAACTACATGGACGACTCAAAATTCTATGCAAATGAAACCGCAATCCCTGAACTTTCTGTAAAACCTTACGTTTTGTACGGTGTAGGCGTGCAGAAACGCTGGGGTGAAAGATTTACCGGCTATCTCCAGACACTTTTGAGAAGCGGCGGCCGCAACGGCGTTGGTTTTGGGCTGGGCTTTAGATGGACGATTTAATACCGGCTAAATGCGTGATTTCGTCACCCTGAACTTGTTTCAGGGTCGCAAGGGCGATGTTCATCGACTTCAATCTTGCGATTCCGAATTACCCTAAAGGGCACCCTCCCTTGTATTGCTCGTTCCTCGCAAACAAGAGGAGCTGCAAGTTCGGAATGACGTCACGATTTTCGTCACTATGGGCTCAATTCAGTTGTAGGGTGGGAAAAGTGAAACGTTCCCACCAGATTATGTTTGATGCTGGTGGGAACCGCGTTGCTATTCCCACCCTACTTCTTCAATCTTGCGATTCCGAAACAAGTTCGGAATGACAACACGATTTTTGTCACCCTGAACTTGTTTCAGGGCCGCAGGGGCGATGTTTATCGACCTCAACCTGCGATTCCGGGTCAAGCCCGGAATGACGGCCTATTTTACAAAACAAATCCCGCAACTATCATTAAAATTTGTAAATTTCTTCAAAAAATCTGTTAGAAATTCAGTGAAAATGGGCATTATACATGTAGGAATGCAGCGTACTTCATATTTCTTAAAGCTTGAAAACATTGCGCAATGAGGTTTTTGAAAATGGTTTAAATGTAGTATGCACAAATTCCCAAAATAGGTTATAGTGGTTGTAACCTGTGCACTGGATAAATCAGAGGGTTCTCGATGGTGAAGAATAAGGTATGCAAAAAGCTTTATTTGGCGTCCGCAATAGCGGTGCTTGCTTTTGGCGTGCCTGCTTTCGGCGCAGAATATGACATAAAAGACTTTTCCACCACAGCTGACAGCCTGACGAACCATTCTCCCGAATTTCAATCCTCCGATACAATAAATATCCACCAAAACCTTTCTGCTGACGCAAATCTTCCCCAATTCCCCTCAATAACCGTAAACGGAAACGGCTATTCGCTCGATGGAGCAGGCTCATATTCAGGATTTGCAGTAGATTCGGCTGAAACTCTCACCATTAACAACTACCTTTTAAAAAATTTCACAACTTCTCTGACAAACGCAGGCACCACAACCATCAACGCCCAAAAAGGCATTGCAGAAATAGCAGGAAACATTATCAATGAAGGCACCCTCAATTTAAATTCGGGTACAAACGGGTATGTAAAAATCGAGAACATCGCGTCCACAAATGCACAGGGCGTTGTTAATATAAATTCTGCCACCGATGGCACGGTGAAAATTTCGGGTACAGTTGAAAACCAAACAGTTAATCTGAACGGCGGAATGCTGACACTGGGCGATTATGCACAATCAGGTGCAAATTATTTTCAAAATTCCGCTCTTGACCTGAACAGTGGAAGTATAAACACTGCCAATGGCGAAATAGCTGCTATTTCGTTGTCGGATTTGTCCGTGACAAATCCGACAAACATCCTCTTTGACGCGAACCTTGCTCAAGGCACGAGCGACAGCTTCTCTGTTGCAAATCCTGTCACTGGTTCGGGCTCGCTAAAAATCCAGGGCATAAATATCCTCGCAGACGCCACCGAGAAAACCACAACACTGACCCTTTTTGAAAACTCAAACTCCCCAACCCTTGATACTTCTGATTTTATCGCCTATACAAACGATAACAAATACGCTGTAAAAGCGGGCAGCACTCCTGGGCAGCTTGTTATCGACATGTACCTGAAAAACAGCAACCTGTACAACTATTTGGCAGAAAAAGACAAACCAAAAACCTTTTCATTAACCGGCGATTATGTAAAAATCGACGATTATCCCGGTAACATCCAATTCTCTGAACTTTACTTTTACGGCAACGGAAAAGACTTTGAGGGAAGCGGTAATAGAATGACTTTTACCCATAGCAACACCGTCGGAATGTCGGGGTTCGGCAGCTATGATATAACAGAAGTTTCAGCGGGTACAGACGGCGCGATAGCCATGATGAAAGCCGACGGAACTATTGGATATTACGTCGTAGATGTAAAATCCTCCGTACACGGCTACAATTCAACTCAAGGCGGAGCTTTTGTTTCAACAGCTTATACAACTGTATTTGATTTGTCCGATTCTGTTTTTACCAACAATACAAACACCAAAAACGGAACTGTTTTTAATTTTGACAGTACCAGAGCGTCCCTTGATAATACGGTTTTCATCCAAAATTCTACATCTGAAAACGGCGGTGCAATCAGAATCGGCGGAACCCTGAGTACGATTTCCGATTCAATTTTTGATTCAAACACCGTTCAAGGCATAGGCGGTGGGGTTAGCGCTTTTGGAGATGATAAAATAATCTCTAATACTGTTTTTACAAACAACAGTGCTCAATCTTATTACACTTACGTACGCGGTGGCGGGCTTTATTCAGGCTCCAAAAATATGTCGATTTACGACTCAACTTTCATAAACAACAGCGTTGTTGCAGGTGGCAAAAATTATAACGCAGACGGCGGCGCCATTTTTACATATTCAAACACGGTGATTAAAAATTCTTATTTTTCCGGCAATTCCACCTCTATCCCGACACAAACAGCCCGCGGCGGCGCCATTGCCTTTTTTGAAGGCTCAAAATACACATCACTTGTTGAAAATTCAAAGTTTTTCAACAACAAAGTATTCGGAGAACCGGGCATGGCTTTTGGCGGCGCTATTTATAACAACCACAACCTGACAATAAAAAATTCCGAAATCTCAAACAACTCTATTGAAACAGTTTCGCGGGTTTATGGCGGCGGTATTGCAAGCGAAACATATTTTTACGGCGAAAACCTGAAATTTGAATCTAATACCCTGACCTCGGGCTATTCAATGGGTGGCGCGATTTATACCTCCGGAACGCTTTTTATAAAAAATTCCGTTTTTGACTCGAATATTGCAACCGGCCAAAATAGTATGCTGCAACATACGACAGGGGGCGGTGCAATTTTTGTAAGCGGTGATGTATCTACCATCATAGACTCATCTTTTACAAATAACAGGGTAAACAGCGTGAACACCTGGACCGGCGGCGGTGCGATTTTCGCAAATAATGATGCAACTGTTAATATCATTGCCGACGCGAAAAATGTTGTGTTTGAGGGCAATATGCTGGATTCAGATTCCAACGCGATTACCATTAATAATGCTGTGTTGAACCTGAACGCGGGAAATTCCAGCATTATCTTTAATGACGCAATCACAAATCAAAAATCTCTTGATAACAGTGCGACTATAAACATTAACCAGACAGGCGAATGGGACACAGAAACCGACCTGCGTCCTCCATCTCATGAAGAAACACAGGACGACACAACAGTAAAAGTGTACGACACAAACAACCTGCCAACCTATGCCCCTACTACCGGAACCGTCGTGCTAAACGCTGATATGAGCGGCTATGGAAAAACCGTAAATCTTTACGCCGGTACTCTGAAACTCGGCGAAAACGGAATTTTCTTTAATGCTTCCGATTTCAACATGTACGGCGGAACTTTAGACCTCACGAACGGAAAAGCTGATACCTTGAGCATCGGCAATTTCAGTTCAAACGACGCAAACCTCGTTATTGATGTAACCGGAGTTGGTTCTTATGACAAATTTGAGCTCACAGGCACAGCCACCGGAAGTATAAACATAGGCGCGGTAAATTTCACAAATAATCCTGATTACAGTCCGGAAAACGGCGGCGGAGAAACACTTCAAATTTTCAATTCCGCAGCTGCCCCCGAAATTACAGTTTCAGCAAACACCTATACGAATGACTACAAATATTATATAATTAAATCTGATACCGCAGGCGCAATTGACGTCAGAAAATACGATATCACCGGAATTTTAACTGAAATTGTCGCAAACGCGACGATTCCGGACAGGTCATACACCTCCTCCAACAACCTCGAAAACACCAGTGATTCAGGTTTGACATTAGCAGGAACATCTTTAACACTCGATGGAGGGGGTTATGATTTGGACGGGAAAGGCAAACCCGGTTTCGTAACTTCTGCTGATACACAATTCGTAAGATTGGATAATTTCGGATATAAAAGCGCAGATGGAACGATTATTTCATCGATTCATGATTTTACGTCGGGCACAGCCGGTCATGGCAGTGTTTTTGACGTCAACGGTATAAAATTTGTCATAAATGACACGATTTTCAAAGATAACACCGCTCCCGCAGGCAACGGCGGTGTGATGAACACAAATAGCACAAATGTCTATATCACAAACTCTGATTTTATTAACAATTCCTCTTTAACATACGGCGGTGCACTCGCAATCGGGAATAATTCTACACTTACCGTGTTGAATTCGGACTTTACGGGCAATTCCTCAACCCACGGCGGTGCAATTTACAGCACCAGCAGCACCCTGCAACAGAGAGTTTTCGGCTCAACTTTTACCTCAAATACGGCTTCTGTGGGAGGCGCAATACGTTTTGACTCAATAGGCTGGGTAAACGGCTCGATATTTACGGGCAACAAAGCCACCAGCACCCCCGATATTAGCAGTTATGGCGGGGCAATATTCAATAACATACTTTTTGTGTCAGACTCGACTTTTACACAAAATACCGTGGGCAGCTACGGCGGAGCAATTGCGTCCGGGCGCTATCTTATAGTTTCAGGCTCGACTTTTGACTCAAATATTGCGGGCAACAGGGGTTCGGCGATTTCTGCGGACGGAAAAGCTGTTATTTACAATTCTGTGTTCAAAAACAACGAAAATACAACTGATGGTGGTACAATCGGACATACCGGTGAATTGAAGCTGGCACTTGTGGGCTCTGTTTTCAATAATAATACGGCAGCATACGGCGGAGGCGTTTACTCGTCGGGTGCCGGCGCAAATCCATTTTATGTGCTGCTCAACAACACTTTCAACGGCAACTCTGCGACTGAAACCGGCGGAGCTGTCATGGCGCAGTGCTCTATATCCATTTTCGGCAGCACTTTTGACGGAAACTCTGCAAAACGCGCAGGCGCAGTTTATGAATCAAGCTCTGCGTCTATATATAATTCGGTATTTACGGGTAACTCTGCGACTGAAGACGCAGGCGGAGCACTGCTTTCAAGACATGCCTTGTTTGTTTCTTCCTCAATCTTCGGCGAAACGGGAAATGGCAATACTGCTGCAAACAACGGCGGCGCAATTTACATTTCGCCCTCATCTTTTGCTAAAGCGTCGATAATTAACTCCACTTTCACCGAAAACACCGCTAAAGACCGCGGCGGTGCAATATATGCCGGAAAAGACCTGACGGTCAATTCGTCTGTATTCACCTCAAACACTGTATTAGAGGGAGGCGGTGCAATTGCGGCCCTTTCGGTCGGTTTAAAAGTTAATAATTCCGTTTTTAGCGCAAACGCCGGCGGAAGTAATGGCGGCGCTATCGGTCTTTACTCTTCAAATGTTTCCGGTATTGTTAATTCTTCAAAATTCGTGAATAACACCGCAGAGCGCGACGCCGGCGGCGCGATTTATCAATATACTGATGACGGTTCCGGCACACTGCATGTTTATAATTCTAATTTTGAGGGCAACAGCTCCAGATGGGGCGGTGCAATCTATACACATAATAAGCCCGATAATGTCAGCAGCATTGTGAATTCTGTTTTTTCCTCTAACTCAAGCACAGTTACTAGCGGTAGTCTGGGCGGTGGTGCAATCGGAGGACATTATTTTTCGGTTATTAACTCGGATTTCACCGGAAATACCGCTGAATACAATGGCGGTGCAATATACGGCGGAATTTTCTCTTTATATAATTCGACTTTTACCTCAAACACAGCAAAACATGGCGGCGGCGCAATTTATGGCTACGATTTGAACATAAACAACTCCGATTTCATTTCCAACTCGGCTTCTATCGGCGGCGCTGTCTACATAACCGGCGGTACAAACTACATTTCCGGCTCGACATTCACCTCGAACAAAACAAGCGGCGTTGGCGGTGCGATTTATGCGCACTCGGGCTCGACTACGGTTTCCGGCTCGACATTTACGGATAACACAAGCGGTGCTATTTTCATTGACAATGGCAGCTCAATGGTTATCGAAAATTCGTTCTTTGACTCTAATACGGGCAGAACAGTAGCCAATGGTGGCGGTACGATAACCATAAATAACTCGACTTTTGACGGCAACCACGCTTCTAGCGCCGGAGGCGCATTTTTTAATTCCGGTTCAAGCGGAAAATCCGTGGCAACAGTGACAGGCTCAAAATTCATAAATAACTATACAACCGCAAATCAGGACGCAGGCGGCGCTATATATAATTATACGGGTACTGCCGGCGTCGATGTTTCCGAACTTACGATTAACAGCTCTACTTTCACCGGAAATACAGGACGACTGGGCGGCGCGATTTACGGCTCTGGCTATACATACATCTACACTTCAATCTTCACCGGCAACAAAATCAATGACGCTTCTCTTGCGGCAAATAAGGGCACTTTTGGCGGGGCGGTGTTTAGTTCACTGCTTGTTGACAGCTCACGCTTTACCGGAAACGAGGCAGAATATGGCGGTGCTTATGCAGGCTACGCACAACTCACAAATCTTTATTTTGAATCAAACAGCGCAATAGCAAAGGGCGGCGCGGCTTATATTAATCCTTTTTCGGGTACAAAAATATATTCAAATCTTTATTTTAAAGGAAATACAGCAGGCACCGGCGGCGGAGCGCTATATTTTGAAGGAAATGATGACCAGAACGGCACTTTGAAACTTGTCGGCGCAATGTTTGAAGAAAACTACTCAACAAATTACGACGGCGGCGCGATTCTCCTCGGAGGCGGCGCCACACTCGACCTCGACTATACAAGTTTTGTCCAAAACACCGTTAAAAACACCACAGACAACAACGATGACGGTGGAGCAATACGAGCTCATGCCAACTCGATACTGAACATCAATCACTCTGTGTTCTCACAAAACAAAGTCCAGAACTCAATAAGCAACATGACCGCCGGCGGCGCAATTTACTTAAGTGGTTCATCAGATATCAAAAATTCGGCTTTTCAGGGGAACTATGCTGAGAATTACGGCGGCGCTATCTATAATGCTGCTAATTCTATGACGCTTAACAATGTATCGTTCTCCGGAAACTCCACCGGAGGTGACGGCGGTGCTGTTTACGGCAGCGGTTTTACCGGCACGAATGTTGCTTTTGCGGACAATACGGCTTCTAACAGAGGCGGTGCGATTGTTCTTAATGAAAATTATTATGAAATATCGCTTACAAACGCCTATTTTGGCAACAACAGCGGCGGCAACGGCGGTGCAATCTACAATAACGGCACATTGAACCTCGAAAACGTTGTTTTTGCCGGAAACACCACAAATCTGTCACAGTCATCGCAATGCTATGGCGGAGCATTGTATAATTCCGGAACTACTACTATAACAAACGGTGTTTTCACTGCAAACCACGCAAAATACCAAGGCGGAGCGATTTATAATAGTTCCGGTACATTAAATCTCATAAATACCCAGATTGTCAATAATTTAACTGACCCGACCGATTCCTATGGCGCTTCAAACGGCGGAGGTATGTGGGTCAACGGCACGGTTAATGTTACGGCGGATAAAGGCATTTCTACAATTATGGGCAATAAAATCGGCTCGCTTTTCAATGCTGCACACCTCTATGGCAGCAGTTCTGTTCTTAATTTCAGCGCAGAGAACGACGGATTTGTCAAAGTAGACGGCACAATCAACTCGCAATCCACCTCAAATAACGTAAATTACAACGGCGGCGTTATATTTTCCAACGGGACTTTCTATAACCTTACAATGAACGTAAATAGCGGCTCTAGCATTTACTTTGGAGCCAATACTTCATTTGCGGACACAAATTTGAACATTTCCAGAGGTTCCCTCCACTTTACAGACGGCACAATCCAAACGCACGCCCTAAATATACACAATACAAACACCGGCCGTACTTCATATTTAAGTATTGACATGGATTTGGCAAATAATACCTCCGATAAATTCACCGGAACCATGAGCGGAAACGCAATGCAGCTTGTTTCGGTAAATATCATGTCCGACGCCGCCGGAAAATCTTTCGATATCGGCGTGCCCGTCACAACCGGTTCTACAGGCCATTGGAAAACTTATACAAACGATTACGGCTATTATTTCACCGTTTCGGGCTCGACTGTGACCGCAAATCAGACCTCAACGCTGGGCTTAGACAAAGTTTGGTCGGCCAATGGCCATACTACAAACTCTTTTTCACTAACAAAAGATTATGCTCTGGGTGCTTATGGGAAAATAACAAGCAACTTTAATTCCGGAGAAGGCTTGTTCCTTCACGGGAACAAACACAGCATAAATGCCAGCGGCATGACGAATTTTTTATTCAATACGGGCAATTATCTGAATGTTCTGGGTGTAGGTGAATATGACTACTCAACAGGCACAGTAAAAGCCTCATGGAACGGATTCGAGGATGCTTCAGCTTTCGGTGGTGGAATTTTTGAAATCAGCAGCTCGGGTGATAACTCCGTTCTTATTGGTGATTCCGTATTTTACAATAACAAAACCACAGATGGAGGTCCTGTTGCTTTTATTAGTGAAACAAACTTGTTAAAAGTCAATAATTCGGTCTTTGTGTCCAACTCTGCGACAAACTCCAGCGCACAGGGCGGCGTATTTCAGCAATATAATGGAGCGACGGTCTTAATAGCCGATTCTTTATTCAAAACAAACTCTTCCGGAAACCACGGCGGTGCAATTTATACCGGTCATACCACCAGCACCCTCGCAATCACCGGCTCCACGTTCGATGGCAACACTGCCAGCTCTAACGGCGGTGCTATTTACAGCGCCGGCACGACGAATATCTACAATTCGACGTTCACAAACAACACTGCAACTCAAGGCGGCGCGATTTATAACGCAAGCGGAACAACAAACATTTTGTCGAGCGTTTTTCGAGGAAATAAAGTCGGAAGCGGCCACGGTGCTGCGATTTTCACCGATACAGGAGCAACAACTAACATCATCGATTCAGAATTTTATTCAAACGGCCAGAGCGGCACATTTGCAATTTTATATAATAAAGGAACTCTCAACGTAATTGGCTCGACTTTTGGTACAAAAGACGGCACTTCCGGTCAAAATATTGCCTCTAATGGTATTTTCGGCGGTTTTTCCGGTACTGTAAATATCATAAAATCCGACTTCTTCTATAACTATGCCGAATTAGGCAGTGTTTTGAAATGCGACGGATCTGTCTATAATATCGTGGATTCCTATTTTGGATATAACTACGCAACCCGAGGCGGTGCTCTGGACGGACATTCCAAAGTCACAGTCACAGGCTCGACTTTTGAGGGCAATAAGGCTATGGCTGGCGGTTCTTCGGTTGAGGGTGGCGGCGCAATCTGCGGATACTGGAGCTCGGAATGGACAATCAGCGGTTCGATTTTTACAGCAAACACCGCTGCAAACGCCTATGGCGGCGCTATAATACTTCACGGGGTAAGTGGCTCCGAGCCCGCGCCCATAGCAAATATTTACAACTCAACTTTCACAAACAACTCTTCCGGCCAGTCCGGCGGGGCGATTTGGACAGACGCCGGCTCGACTTTGAGCATTTACAACTCCGATTTTTCCGGAAACAGCGGTTACAGAGGCGGCGCTATTTTCAATAGCGGCACAACCACGGTTGTCAACTCACTTTTTGACGCTAATATATCCGTCGATGATGGCTCGGCTATTGACAATACCTCCGGTGCCACGCTTACTATAACAAATTCCACTTTCCAGAACCACACCCCCTCCGGCAAAAACGCTAACGGCGGCGCTATTTACAGCTTAGGCGAGCTCACCATAAACACCTCAAAATTTATAAATAACACCCTTAGCAACAACTCCGGCAGCAATGGGAAAGGCGGTGCAATCCTTGCAAACAGCACAACGACCATAAACACAACAGAATTTACCTCTAACCAGGCAACTGACGGGGGTGCAATATCCAAAGGAGCCTCCACAACCCTCGAAATCACAAACTCCACTTTCACCTCAAATTCGGCTGTATCTCATGGCGGTGCTTTGTACGTTGACGGCGGTTCAGTAACCATCAACGGCTCCGACTTTATCGAAAACACCGCACAAGAAGGCGGCGCGATTTACATAAATTCCGGAACCGTGACCGTAAATGGCTCGATTTTCAAAGGAAATTCCGTAACAGAGGGTTATGGCGGCGCAATATATAACTATGCCGGTACATTAATCGTTGACGGGTCAAAATTCATCGAAAACACTGCTTCAGGAACGGCAAATGATCATAATGCCGACGGCTCGGCAATTTATGGATTTATGGGAACACACAACACCATTAAAAACTCACTTTTTGAACGAAATCAAAATCTTGACTCGCTTTCGCCCAATGCTGCGGTTATATTATATGTTAGTACTGAAAATATAATTGAAAACTCTATTTTTAACGAAAATATTGCTGCGGGAGGCGGCGGTGCTGTCTTCAACTATGGAAACACAACAATTTCAGCCTCAACTTTCAGCAACAACAGCGGCAGTCACGGCGGCGCTATATATACCGAAACTGCAAAAGGCAGCGCTGCTGCGGCAATGACTATTTCCGGTTCAAAATTCTACGGAAATAAGGTTACTGATACAAGCGGCGGTGCTATTTGGGCAGGTGCAGGCACTCTGACCGTTGATTCCTCGATTTTTGGCGGCACCGAAGCCAATCAGGGTAACACAGCGCTTACCTCCGGCGGCGCAATTTATGCGACAAATACAACTCTCTCCATAAATTCATCACAGTTCATAAACAACATCTCAACAGGCGCAAACGCAACGACTCATTTTGGCGGCGGTGCTCTTCGTATTGCCTCAGGCGTGGTAGGCGCTGACGGCGGCGCAGCAACAATTGCCTCCTCTGTGTTCAAGGGCAACAAAGTCGAGACAAATGCCACTTACAATGGCAACGGCGGTGCAATACTCACTGAATCCGCCTTAAAAATCACCGATTCGACCTTTGGCGGCGAAAATGCGGCAGACGGAAACATTTCGGCAACTGACGGCGGAGCGATTTATTCAACCGGTGCCCTGACAATCAGCGATTCTCACTTTGAAAATAACGTAGCAGTCATGTCCGGCGGTGCAATTGGCGGCGGTGTCAGCGATTTCAATATAAGTACAACAACTTTCAAAAATAATACAGCTAACGCCGGCGGAGCTATTTGGTATACTAACACAGGCAATATGCTGATTACAAAATCTGTGTTTGAGGGCAATAATTCACTATCTACGACCGAAACTGTAGGCGGAGCCGCCATTCGCTATCAGGGAACCGGTACATTGCAGATAACTGACACAGTTTTCAAAAATAATACCGCAGCAGGTAGCGGAGGCGCTATTTCTAATACAGGTTCTGGCGCTGTAACTATCACGGATTCGTCATTTATCGGGAATAATGCCCCACTTGGTGCAGCTATTATGAACATTGGCGGCACAATGACTATTAATAACGGTGTTTTCAAAGACAACGTCGCAACAGAAGTAGGAATCATCCGCAACTCAAGTGGCGGCACAATCAATCTCAACACGGAAGCCGGAAAATCCATGCTGTTCACAAATAACACCGCCACCGACGGCGGAATTATAAGCTCTCAAAATAATCTCTTTATTAACCTTGAAGAGGGCGGAGCAATGATTTTTGAAAAAAATACTGCCGGCTCCGCAATAGCTGTTGCTGCTGATTCTGCAAATAAGTTTGAAATTAGCGGCGCTACAGGCAGTTTGCTTGAATTTAGCAACAACATATTTATTGGGGGCGCTCTTGATATTAGAAATACAGTATCATTCGAGCTGGATACCATTCGTTTCTCCTCAAACGAAAGTACAAGCAAAGGTGCAGCAATAACTAACTCCGGAAACATGACCTTAAACGCTGTTCGCGCTGAATTTATCAATAACACTTCGCAAGATAAAGGCGGTGCGATTTACAATACAGGTACTTTGACCATAAATAATGCTTATTTTAAAGGAAACACTGCAAAACACGACGGTGCTGTTTATAATGACGGAAAAATGGTCATTTCAAATTCAATCTTTGAGTCAAATGTTTCCTTAGTCGAATTTGGCGCTCTCGCTGCAGCAAAGGACACAACGGTTATTAATACAAGCTTCTATAATAATAAAAGTGCAGGTTATTGGGGCGCACTAGCGGGGGTGCGTAGTGGAACTTTGAATATTATTGCTGATGATGGAATCTCCGAATTCAAAGGCAATACCAACGAAACTGAGCAGAATACGGCTTTGCTTCAAAGCACAGGGGTTGCTAATCTGAACGCAGGAAATAGCGGAAAAATCCTCTTTTATGACGGAATTTGGAACGAAGCGACAATAAATATCAACAAAACAGGCATAAAACTAGCTGACGGTTCAACTGACGCGCCAACGGACGGAGAAATCTACATTGGCAACCCTATGGGCATTTTTAACTCTAGCAGCTCTGGCCTTACAGGTACAAACAACCTCTACAACGGCACTTTGACTCTCGGAAAAGAAGAATATTTATCCGATGGTACCCAAAACCTGAACCTCTACGGCGGCACTTTGAACCTGATTAACAACGAAATCGGCACGGTAATCGTCAACGATTTCAGTTCCGCGGCCGGCACAAAACTAAACATCGACGCCAGCATGAAATCAGGTACAAACGGTTATGGGCTATCCGATTCTATAACCGCAAACGGCACTTTCGCCGCGTCGAGCGCAATCACCCTGAACGCAATAAACGTGCTGGCTGACGGCGACGCACAATACCTGAAAATATTCAATAATGCCCCCGCTGATTTTGTAATCAACACCGGCACAACCTATACAAACGGCGGCTTCACCTACACATTTGCCCAAAACGCTGCAGATAAAGGCGTCGTAGAGGTCACAAAAGGCGCCTCAACGGGTACGACAGGCTCTTTGAGCACAATAGGCTTCGTAACCGCTGTCCAAAAAGATACCTCAAACCGTACTTTCAGCGCCACAGACGATGTAATAATCAGCGAAGCCCTCGGCCCAATGGCAGGAACCGGCGTCACAATGACGATTTTCGGCAATAAACACAATATTAGTTCTGTCAACAACACAGCAGAATATCAGTATCTGGCAACAACTGGCAGCAATGTGTTGAATATTCACTATGTCGGCTCACTCAACGACGATGGCTCTGTAAATACTAGCTGGAACGGCTTTGTATCCAATTCCTCAGGTGCATTGTTTGCAGCTGATGGCGGCACAATAAATATATATAACTCTGTATTTGCAAATAACAGCGCAACTTCCGGCTCATCCGGAGCAATGAAAGCTTACAACTCATCTTATCTCAATATTTATGATTCCGTATTCAAAAATAATACCTCTTCTGACGCAGTCGGTGCTGTCGGCGCACAAGGCTCCACCTTAATAATCTCCGGTACTCTTTTTGAGGATAACACATCAGTCGGAAATGGCGGTGCTGTCGCGGCATGGAGCGATTCTTCTATAACCGTTGTAAATTCCGAATTTAAAAACAACACTTCTACTTCCGGATACGGCGGTGCGTTGTCCATTGCAGGCGGCACCACTACCGGTGTGATTAAAAACTCCGTCTTTACAGGCAACACAGCAGGAAAAGGCGGCGCAATCTATGCCAAGGACTCAAATATAACCATTGACAACACCACATTCCAGGAAAATACCGACTCAAACGGCGGCGCAGCAATCTGGTTTGAATCTACAACAGGCTCCACAGCAAATATCTCAAACTCCAAGTTCATCGCAAACAAAGGAAGCGCTATTTATAACCAAAGCGGCATAATGAACATCTCCACCTCGGAATTCACCGACGCAAAAGACGTTATCAACCTGATTTATAACAAGGGAACCATGAATATCACGGACTCTTTGTTCCAGAACAACTCCTCTGCCGGACACGAAATCATCACAAATGACGTGAATTTGACAATAACCGGCTCAAAATTTGTTAATAACACAACTAAAGCAGGAGTTTTGACAACCTACAATGCAGGAGTCGCGACAATTTATGATTCTACTTTCTCCGGCAACAAAGGCAGTACCGGTGCCGGCGCAATTTACAATACTACCGGCGCAACAACAAACATCATCGCCCAAAATCAGAATGTAATCTTTGAAAATAACACCGCAAACGGCATTGCAAACGATATCCTCAACAATAACGGCACAATCAACCTCAACAGCGCCCTCGGAATGAAAATTTCACTTGGCGGAGGCATTAAAGCGTCAAATTCCGACGAAACTAAGAACATAATTAATATTAACAAAACCTCCTCGGGCACAGCCACCGACCCTGTGGAAAATGCACCCACAACCGGCACAATAATTTTCAACAACAACGTTTTAAACCACACAATCAACCTCTATTCCGGCACCCTGAAAGTCGGCTCGGGCTCCTACCTCAATACAAATACCCTGAACCTCAACGGCGGCACCCTTAACCTCGCGAATAATGCAATAGATGATATTGTATTGCAGGATTTCAGCTCGGTCAGCGGGGCAAAACTCAATTTTGACGCAGATTTGACAAACTACGGCTCCGGATACGGAAAATCCGATAATATCACCGTAAACGGCACAGCAACAGGCACGCTGGCGATAAATTCCATAAATATTATCAAAGACGGCGAAGCAGAACACATTACTCTGTTTAACGATTCAAAATCCCCGACTTTGAGCGCCCTGAAAACCTATACAAATGATTATATTTACACATTCTCCGCAAACAAAGCGACTGCAGGGGTTGTGGATATTGAACGCCAGCTGAACCTTGCAGGTGTAGGCGGCTTGCATGAAGCTGTAAAAGATACTACCGCAACCCGCTCTTTCAGCGCTACTGCGGATGTTGTTCTGGATAAAAGCCTCGAGCCTATGGGCGGAACAACCCTCAATATCTTCGGAAATGAAAAGAATTTCGACGGAAACGGCTTCAAAGGCTTTGAAATCGCCGAAGGTCAGGAAGTCAATATCTACAATGCAGGCTCAATCGGCGAAGACGGAACGGTAAAAACCGCTATAACAGGTTTTGGCATGATTGTTGGCGAAGACACAAAAGGCACTTTCATGAATAACGCCGGAACAGCGACGATTACTGATTCTGTTATAGGACAAAACGAAGCAAATTACGGCATGATTTATAATACAGGCAAATTAAGCTTTATTTCCTCGGTTTTGACCGGTGCAAATGTTACAAACTCAAGTATTCTTATCAATGCTAACGGCGGTGTTTTTGATGTTACGGGTGCAAACTTCACAAATAATATACATACTTCAGACGCCGGCACGGGTATGATTCGCACTGTAAATGGAGGTGCAACAACAAATATTGCAAACACTGAATTTTCCTCCAATACGATTTCGGGGTCTAAAGTTGCCATACTGTCCATAGACAATGCTAATTTGAACCTTGTTTCATCCGCTCTTGACAGCAACCTCTACGCAGACGCTCTGGTCAGAATTGAAAACGGCTCAAAAGTCGTAATCTCGGATTCAACCTTTGAAAATAACTCCTCTACAACTTCAGACAACAGTGAAATTTTAGTAAACGCGTCGAATCTTACAGTCCAAAATACCGAATTCAACTCTGAAAACGCTTCATCTGTCAACAAAACCATCATAATGGCTTACAACGGAAGTGATTTGTCAGTAGAAAAATCGAAATTTAGCGGCTCCGACAACACTCAGGCTATAAACTATTATAACGGCCTTGGAACAAACACGGCCGTGATTTCCGACTCGGAATTCAGCAATTTTTCGGCCAATCTTAATCAAGGCGCTGTTGTTTTTGGCGACAATGCCGGTGAAGCCAGCATTATTAACTCTAAATTTACAAACAACGCAGGCAACCAGGGCGGCGCAATCTGGCACTATAAAAATGCCGGAAAACTCACAATAACAGATTCAACCTTTACAGGCAATAAATCCGCAACCGTGGGTGGTGCGATTTATAACCAGAGCGCCCTCGATATCATCTCAACAGCCGGCAAAGGCACACAATTCAGCGGAAATACAGCAACAAACGGCGGAAATGATATCTACAACGCTCTGGATACCGCTGTTTTGACCTTCCTCGGCGACGGCGAAACAAAAATCACCGGCGGCATTGGCGGCACGGGTCAAATAATCAAAAATGAATCCGGAACCCTTTCACTCAAAGGCTCAAACTCCGACTTCACAGGCACAACAGCCATAAACGCAGGCACAATCGTCTTTGATAAAACCGCTGCAACCGATTCCTACCTCGGCGGCGTCACCACAATCAACAACGGCGGCACGCTCGAATACAAACTTTCGGTTGCTGATACGCTCTCGGCGGGGGCTGTTGCAGGTTCGGGCGATTTTCTGAAAACAGGCGCCGCAGACCTTAATATGTCGGGCGATTACAGCGCATTCACCGGACATACAACAATTTCCGACGGAAAAATCGTATTTACTCAGACAAATACAACCGATAAATTCTTCGGCGGCATAACAACCATCATTTCCGGCAAAGAATTAACCTACAAAACCGACACTGCGGGCATTTTGACCACAGTTCTCGACGGCACCGGCATTTTCAGAAAAACCGGCTCCGAAACCCTTACAGTTGCGGGCGACAATACCGTTTTTGAGGGCTCTGTGCTGATTGATGAGGGAAAAATCTTCTTCAATAACGCAAATGCAGACGATAAGTACTTCACAGCCAAAACAACAATCGGCGCAAACGGCGAACTGGAATTCAATATAACCGCAGACACCGCACAAACAGTGAATCTTGACGGCACCGGCACATTTACAAAATCAGGCGCCGCTGTATTTGAACTTTTAGGTCAAAATCAGGTATTTACGGGTACGGTAAATGTCGAAGACGGAACCTTAAAATTCAGTGATGACGCTGGCAAAACGTTCTTTGGCTCCACGGAAATTAACGTTTCCAACGCTGATTCCGCAAAAACATCCATGCTTGACTACACAATCAATGCTGACGCAGCGTTTGACAAGACCGTAAACCTCAACGGAAATGCGGTTTTTGCCCTAAATTCCGCTAACGGCGCACAAATAACCGTCAACAACAGCATAAATACAACAAATTCCAATAATACGGTTTCATTTAACAACGGAACTTTCCTTTTTGCGAATGGTTTTTCGGGCTTTGGGGGAACCGGCAACAAAGCGGAATTTAACAACACAACAATAAAAATGTCCGAATCCCTCGCATCTGTGGGAAGTTCCTCACTTGCCGCAGAGATTACGGATTCCGTCATCGACCTGAGAAACAGCAATACTGACGCCTCGAACGGCTTTATCGGCGAATTTGAGGCAGGTCAGCTTACTTTGACCGGCGATAATAAATTACATATAGAACTCGACCTGAAAAACAACCAAAATCAGGCTCATCCGACCACTGCCGACCCTGAATCCGATAAACTCGTTGTCGGCGCAGGTTCAAGCGGCGTTATAGACCTTTCAAACGCGGCAGTCGTGGTTGACGGGCTCTGGACTGATAAACATATCGATATTATCACCGGCGCCGGCGCAGGAAACGGCGGAATTACAATAAAAGAGTTCGGCTCCTACCTCAGTGCTACCTCCAGCAATTATATTTACGAACTGACGCTCGATTCTGCAAAAACCGGCGTAAATATTTCAACAGTTGACTACAATAACCCCGAAAGCTTGAAATTCCTCCACAACCATACGGCTGACAACCGCGTATTTACAATGAATACCGACGATTACGTAATCCTTTCCAACCTCAATAACATGGGCAAGGGAAATTTCGTTGTAAACGGCTCCTCAACTGCCCAGACAATCACGGGTAATGGGCTGTGGTCAATGTTTTTGGTCGATTCTGCGGACGGCGAAGCAAGAAACTTTGAACTCAACAATGTAAATATCGCAAACACAACCTACAACTCTAAAGACCCCGACCGCAACGGCTCCGCCCTCCATACAACAGGCGAAAATACCACTGCGGCGGTCAATAACGCTGCTTTCACCTCAAATATTTCCTACAATGGCGGTGCTGTTTATAACGATTCCGGCAAAAAAGACCTCGAAGACGGTACCTACACCGCAGGCAGCGAAAAAATCAAAATCACCGGCACACTTTTTGACTCTAACACCGCAAATCAATCCGGCGGCGCAATTTCCAACGCCGGCACAATGGCGGTTTCCTCCTCTGTCTTTAAAGGTAACTCCTCCACCCAAACAGCAGACTTTGGCGGCGGTGCAATCGATAATACCGGTCATCTCGTGCTTTCAGGCTCGATATTTGGCGCAAATAACAGCGCAAATACCGCTTATGACGGCGGTGCAATCAGAAACAGCGGAACTCTTGCCGTACTGGAATCAACAAAAGACACTTTCACCGGAAACTACGCGGCTCATGACGGCGGCGCAATCCACAACAGCGCACAAATCACCCTCACTGACAGCAATTTCACTTCCAACACAGCCGGAAACCTCGGCGGCGCCCTCTATAACAGCTCAACAGCAGTGATTGACGCAAAATCACAAAACATTTATTTCTCCGGAAATACCGATTCCACGGGCGCAAATGACATTTACAACACCGGTTCGCTTACTTTTAAAGGCGATTATGATACAACAATCACCGGCGGTATTGCCGGCACAGGCACAATAACCAAAACAGGCACGGGAAATCTTGCTCTACAGGGAAATAACGCCTCCAACAGCGGCACAACAACTATCGAAGACGGAAAAATCATCTTCAAAAAGAATTCTGACGCTGATTCCTACTTTAGCGGCCAAACTGTCCTTTCAAAAACCGGCTCAACCTCTGGCACGCTGGAATTCGACCTCGCGGCTGCAATGCGAGCCGAAAACGGCTTGAACCTCGCAGGAAACGGCGATTTTGTTAAAAAAGGCGCCGCTGACCTTACTCTGAAGGGCGAAAATGCAAGCTTTACCGGCGCTGTTTCCATTGAAGAAGGAAAAATCGTATTTGAACAGGACTCTGTAGCTGACAGCTACTTCGGCGGAGTTACAACAATCGGTGAAAATGGCGAATTTGAAGTCAACGGGCTGGTTGACGGCGTTTTGGACGGCACTTTTGCCGGAAACGGAAAATTCACCAAAACAGGAACTTCTACAACCTCCCTTTCAGGGAACACCAGTGCGTTTGCCGGACTGGCAACCATCTCAGCCGGCAAACTTTTCTTTGAAAAAGATGAAGATTCTGACAACTTCTTTAGCGGCAGAACCGTTATCAATCAGGGCGCAAACCTCGAGTTCGGCATCGCTGACGGGCTGAATGAAACAATAAACGGCATAATTGAGGGCACAGCCGGCGCAGAACTGATAAAATCCGGCGCAGGAACGCTCACCCTCACCGGAAACAACTCAAAATTCACCGGAACTGCACAAATCAATGACGGCAAAGTCCTTTACACCAAAAATGACGTAAATGCGGATAAATATTTCGGCGGAATAACCTCCGTAAACGGAGGCGGCACGCTGGAATTCAATATTGCAAATACTTTTATTGAAACAGTGAACGGAAACATAACCGGAACCGGCGATTTTGTAAAAACAGGCGCCGGTATGGTAAGGCTTGAGGGCAATAACGAAAACTTTACAGGTAATACAACAATTGAAACCGGAACACTCGTCTGGAAAAAATCTGCCGAATCTGACAAATATTTTGCAGGCAATACCGAAATAAAATCCGGCGCTGTGCTTGAATTCTCTAATACAATCGCAAATACCTACACAGGCGCAAACAAAATTACCGGCGACGGCACATTCAAAAAATCCGGCAGCGCTGTTTTGACCCTAAACGGCGTAAATAACGGATTCACCGGCCTGACTGAAATTGAAAACGGCATTTTGAGCTATGTTCAGTCGGATGGCGGCTCGTATTTCGGCGGAATTACGCAAATTGACGAAAATGGTACCCTCAACTTTGAAAATACCGCAGAAGAAACAATGAACGGAGTAAAAGGCACCGGCGATTTTAACAAAAACGGCACGGGCACACTGATTCTGGCGGGTGACAATCAGGGCTACACAGGCACTTTGAACCTTAATCAGGGCGAAATCAGCTATGTAAAAACCGATTCTGCACAGAGCTTTGTAAAAGGAGCGGTCAACCTTGCTGAAAACACAGAATTGACCTTTAATCTCACCGAAGACGAAACAATCAGCGGAAATATCATCAGCACGCAGGACGGTTTTGGCACCGTAAATAAAACAGGCACCGGAACCCTCGTTCTGAACGGTGATAACTCTGCTTTCTCCGGCGAAACAATAATTGACGCCGGAAAAATCAAATACGAGAAAAAAGACGTTAATAACGGCGTTTATTTCTCCGGAAATACAACAATCAACGAAAACGGCACCCTTGAATACAATCTCACGGCAAACGAAACGCTCGCGGGCACAATTTCCGGCACCGGAACCTTCCAAAAAACCGGAAACGGCACCCTGAACCTTTCCGGCGCAAATAAGGGATTTACCGGAGAAACTCAGCTCCAATCCGGCGTAATTAACTATGTCCAGTCAAACGGCGGCTCCTACTTCGGCGGAAATACCGTTATTTCGGCGGGCGCAGTGCTGAATTTTGAAAATACCCAGATTGATAATATAAAAGAGCTTTCCGGCAGCGGCACTCTCAACAAAACAGGCGAAGCAAAACTTAACCTCAACGGCGATAACAGCGCTTTTGACGGAGATTTGAACATAAATGAGGGAATTCTGTCCTTTAATAAAAATACTGCGGACGATAAATTCGTTTCCGGCGAAACAACTATTGCAGACGGCGCAGAACTTGTTTTCAACCTCGCAGGCGCCTCTGAAACCCTTTCTGACGCAAACTTTGGCGGCACAGGCACCTTTACAAAAACGGGCTCGCAAAAACTTACCCTCACAGGCGATAACAGCGGCTTTAAGGGCGAATTTAACATCGCGCAGGGCGCAGTTGATTACAACCAGTCGGCCGGCGGGGCTTACTTCGGCGGTTCTACGAATATCGGCTCTACCGGAATCCTGAATTTCAATAATACAGCAAATGAAACAATCAAAAACCTCTCCGGCAGCGGCTCTTTGAACAAAGAGGGCAGCGGTTCTCTGGCACTTGCCGGTGATAACAAGGATTTCACGGGTGCGCTGGGCATTAACGGCGGAAGCGTTACTTTCAATGACAACGACGGCACTTTCGTATCCTCCGTAATCAACATTCAGGGCTCCGCAGGCGATATTTCAAGCCTCGAATATACCTCCAACAACGATAACAGCTTCACAAATACCGTAAACCTCAACGGAAACGCAAATGTCACGCTCAACGGCAATTCAACCAATACAATAACAATAACAAATCCGGCAAACACCTCGGGCGATAACAATTCTGCGTCGTACAATAACGCAACCTTCGTTTTTGACAATTCGTTTGAAAACTTTGGCACAACCGGTACGGGCAACAAAATCAGCCTTGAAGATTCAACATTCCAGCTCGGCGATAATACTCAAAACTTCGGACACGCGGGGCTCGACGCTTCATTTGAAAATACTGTAATCGATTTACACCAGAATACCGGCGCTTCCGGCGACGCGGTTTTGAACGAGCTTACTTTCAATGACCTGCAGGTCGGCCCGAATACCTCTTTAAACATTGACCTTGACCTAAAAGGCAACAATGACCAGCACAATCCCACAACAGACAACCCCGAAGCCGATAAAATCACCTACAATTCAGGCTCAGGAACGATTAACATAGGAACAATCAACATCGCAACAAACGGCGAATGGAAAGACGCGGAAATTACTGTAATTGATAAACAGGGCAGCGGTTCCGGCTCCGTAACCATCGGAAATATGCCCGATATAACCGTTGCGACCTCATCTGAATACGAATATGAAATCAAAAAATCTCAAAATGAGGGAAATATAGTAGTTTCCACGACCGACTACAACGCTGATCCCACCGGTCAGGACTTCTCGCTGAAAAAAATGCACAACGCAGGCGGCACAGTCAGCGAAAACAGGCAGTTTATCGTGGATACGGATACCCCGGTCTATAAAGTTCTCTCAGACCTCGGAAATATGGGCAAAGGCGACTTTACTGTCGCCGGTCAGGGCAAAGACCAGAGCACAATCACCGGAAACCACCTCTGGTCGCTGTTTGAAATCGACTCCACAGACGGCGAAGATAGAAACTTCAAGCTCGAAAACGTTGCGATAAAAGACGCAGTTTCGACTTCCGACGGTGCTGCAATTAACCTCAAAGGCGAAAATAGCACAGCAACGGTTACAAATGTTGCATTTGAATCAAATTCTTCCGCAAACGGCGGCGCTGTCTCAAATAACGCCGGAACTGCAAATATAACCGGTTCGGATTTCAAATCTAACACCGCAACCGTAAACGGCGGAGCAATAAATAACGTAAACGGCGCACAAACAACCGTCGCAACTTCTACCTTTGAGGGCAACGAATCCGGCGCAAACGGCGGTGCGATTTACAACGAAGCTGCGGATATTGTCATAAAAGATTCTTCATTCACCGGAAACAGCGCCCAAAACGGCGGTGCAATCTACAATAAAGACGGAAATGTAACCCTGAGCGCAAATACTTCTGACATCAATTTCTCTCAGAACACCTCTGCTTCCGGCGCAAACGATATTTATATGGAGGGCTCCTCCGTTCTTACCGTAAACGGCATTAAAAACACTAACATAACCGGCGGAATAGCAGGAGAAGGCTCCATTGTAAAAGAAGAAACAGGCACATTGAACCTTTCCGGTAACAATTCCGGCTTTAACGGCTCAATGACAATCAACGGCGGCACAGTTTCCTTTAACAAAGGCTCTGCAAACGATTCCTACATCAGCGGAAACACCGCAATCAACGCTGACGGCAAATTGAGCTACAATCTCGCTGTTGACGAAACCCTCACAGGCGGAACAATCTCCGGCACCGGCACATTTGAAAAAACCGGAAACGCAAACCTCACAATAAACGGCGATAACAGCGGATTCACCGGAACAACAAACATCGAAGACGGAAAAATCATATTTGATAAGCAAACCGCAAACGATATCTACCTTGGCGGCACAACAAATATCAAAAAAGACGGCGCGCTCGACTTTGTGCTCGGCGTTGATGAAACAATCAACGGAAACATAACCGGCGAAGGCACTTTCACAAAATACGGCACGGATACCACCCTCACGCTCAACGGCGACAATTCCGGATTCAGCGGAAATATGGTTGTTGAAGAGGGCACACTCCAGTATGAGAAAAACTCCGATTCCGATAAATATTTCTCCGGCTCAACAACGATAAAAGACGGCGCAGCCCTTGATTATACCCTTAATGTTGATGACACGCTCGCAGGCGGAATTTCCGGCGGTTCAGGCGCAGTATTTAACAAAAACGGTGACGCAACTCTCACCTTGAGCGGAAATAATTCCTCCTTTGCCGGCACAGCAAACCTGAACGCCGGAACAACAATTTTTGATAAAAACACCGAATCCGATATCTACTTCGGCGGTACAACCGTGCTCAACAAAGGCGCAGAACTGGTATTTGACCTTGATTTGAGCGAAAAAATCAACGGAGCGCTCACAGGCGACGGCAGCTTCACCAAAAAAGGCGAGGGCACGCTTGTTATGACAGGCGACAACTCCCTATTTACGGGTGAAACAACAGTGGAAAACGGCGGAATCCTCTTCAAAAAAGAATCTGAAAACGATAAATTCTTCGCCGGAACAGTAAATCTCGTCAAAGACGAAACAAACAACCAGAACGGCATGCTTGAATTCAATCTTGCAGCAAACGAAACAATTTCAGGGCAAATTACAGGAAACGGCACCTTCATAAAATCCGGCGAAGCTGATTTGACCCTCACGGGCGACAATAGCGCATTCTCCGGCACCACTTCCATAAACGAAGGCAAACTCGTTTATATAAATGCCGCTGATACCGATAGTTATTTCAGCGGAAACACAATCATCGGCAAAGACGCTTCAATGGAATACCGCGCGGACGCTGACGGCGCTGTTTCCGGAATTTCCGGCACCGGCACATTTGAAAAAACCGGAAACGCCGAACTTGCCCTGAGCGGTTCAAACTCCGGCTTTACCGGCTCCGCAAATATCAGCTCGGGAACCCTTTCCTATACCCAAACCGACGACAGCTCCTATTTTGGCGGCTCAACTGCAATTGCAAAAGACGCTGTTTTGAACTTTGAAAACAGTATTAAAACCGAAACAGTAAAAGGTTTAACCGGTGAGGGCACAATTAACAAATCCGGCACCGAAACCCTCAAGCTCGACGGCTCAAGCTCTGAATTTAAAGGCACTCTGAATATCAACGAGGGCACTTTGAGCTTTGAAAAACTCTTCAACACTGATAAATTCATTCAGGGCACCACAAATATCGCTTCTGACGGCACACTCGAGCTCAATCTCGGACGTGACATGACGCTTTCTTCAAAAATCGAGGGAACCGGCACAATTAAAAAATCAGGAAATGCCGATTTGCTCGTTGCTGGCGATTATTCAACGTTTAAAGGGGATTTGAACCTCTTTGCGGGAAGCATTACCCTCCAAAAAGATGCAAAATTCTTTGATGTTCAAAATTCAACCCTCGGCGCAAACACATTTATCGACCTGAGAAACACTTCCATGGACAGCATAAGCCTCGGTAATGTTAATTTGACCGGAAAAATGAATGTCGGGCTGGATGTTGATTTGGCAGCCCAAAAAGGCGACTTTATCGGGGCTGATTCCGTGAGCGGAAGCGGTTCAATCGTCATCAAATACATAAACCTTTTGACTGATTTGAACAAAGCGAATATTTCTATCAACATCTTTGACACTGATAGCGGCCTTTCTGAAAAAGTTTCGCTGGATGAGGCATTGAAACAGATTGAAGGCCCGATTTATACTTACACAATCGGATATAACCCGCAAACAGGTGCTCTGGTGCTTGGTTCTTCCGGCGCAGGTTCGTTTAACCCCGCAATCCTTGCTGCTCCTGTTGCTGCACAGACAGGCGGCTACTTAACGCAACTCAATTCCTACGTTGACGCTTTTGCGAATATGGACATGATGATGCTCATGACTTCTGCACAAAGACGCGCAATACACCTGCAAAACAGATACGCAGCAGCTGATTCCAACATGGTGTTCACTCCTACAATGTTCCCGGAACAGAATTCCGGCGCATGGTTCCGCCCGTCAACCTCTTTTGAGCGTGTACCGCTTAAAAACGGCCCCTCGGTCAATAACGTAATGTACAGCTCACTTTTCGGCGTTGATAGCGAGTTAAAACAGCTAAAACATGGCTTTGACGCAGTATTCACGGGCTATGCGGGTTATACCGGCTCTCACCAGACATATGACGGCGTCAGCATTTATCAAAATGGCGGCCTAATCGGCGGAACAGCAGTATTCTATAAAAATAACTTCTTCGGCGGAATTACAGCCAATGTCGGTGCAATGCAGGGCGAAGCCTCCACTATGTTCGGCCGCGATGAAATTAACCTGCTCACGGCCGGTGCAGCTATAAAAACAGGCTATAACTGGGAACTATTCAACGGAAAATTCATTGTCCAGCCGAACGTTCTTGCTGCATATACATTCGTAAACACATTCGATTACACAACAAAAGCCGGCGTAAGAATCAAATCAGACCCGCTTAACGCAATTACCGCAGCACCGGGTGTAAAATTCATCGGAAACCTTAAAAACGGCTGGCAGCCTTATTTGAGCGTAAGCGTAGTGATGAACTTCCTCGACGAAACGAAATTTAGCGCAAATGAAGTAACGCTTCCGGAAATGTCCATAAAACCGTATGTTCTATACGGAGTAGGCGTACAAAAACGTTGGGGCGAGAGATTTACGGGCTTTATCCAGACGATGTTCCGCTCTGGCGGCAGAAACGGCGTTGGTTTCAACCTCGGATTGCGCTGGAGTTTTTAGGGCTGACTAAATTTTTTAGCCAGATTGGATTAGCTGTTTTTGAACTGGCAGGGTGTGAGAAGCACAGCGAAAAAAAGAGGTGCAAATAATTGCACCCCTTTTATATCTGGTATTTTGCTTTCGCATTTAACGAAATTAAGCTCCTGTGGTGCTTGATTTTCGCCTGCGCGCAGGGTTTTTTGCTCAGGCTACATCATACCGCCCATTCCGCCGCCCATGGGGGGCATTGCAGGAGCTTCTTTTGACGGGATTTCGACCACCGCAGCTTCTGTTGTAAGAAGCATTGAGCCTACTGAAACAGCGTTTTCAAGAGCTGAACGTGTAACTTTCGCAGGGTCAACGATACCTTCTTTGAACATATCTACATATTCGTTGGACATTGCGTCAAAACCTTCATTTTCAGGAAGTTTTTTAACATGTTCAACAACAACATCGCCTTTGCAGCCTGCATTTTCAGCGATTTGTTTAAGAGGAATGTGCAAAGCGTCCAGAAGGATTCTGTAGCCGACTTTTTCGTCGTCAGTAGCGTATCCGCAGGTGTTGATGTTCTTTTCCATCTCCTGCATAACTCTCAAAAGCGCTACGCCGCCACCGGGAACGATACCTTCTTCTTTTGCTGCTCTGGTAGCGTTCAAAGCGTCTTCAATTCTGAGTTTTCTTTCTTTCAATTCAACTTCGGAAGCTGCACCGACTTCAATAACGGCTACGCCGCCTGAAAGTTTGGCCAGACGTTCTTGAAGTTTTTCTTTGTCATATTCGGAATCGGAAGCTTCGATTTGACGTTTGATTAATTTAACTCTTTCTTCAACTTTTGCTTTGTTTTCGTCGCCGACAACAATTGTTGTGTTGTCTTTGGTAACGGTTACGCGTTTTGCCTTACCGAGCATTTGAACTGTGATGTTTTCGAGCTTAATTCCGAGCTCTTCTGTGAACATTTCACCGCCTGTGAGGATTGCGATGTCTTCAAGCATTGCTTTTCTTCTGTCACCAAAGCCCGGAGCCTTAACAGCAACAGCTCTCAACACTTTTCTCATCGTGTTTACAACCAGAGTTGCAAGGGCTTCACCCTCAACGTCTTCCGCAATGATTAAAAGCGAGCGTCCGTCGCGTGCAACCTGCTCAAGAATGGGCACGAGGTCAGCAATCAGGTTAATTTTTTTGTTTACACAAAGAACGTATGCGTCTTCGAGCACTGATTCCATTCTTTCAGGGTCGGTAACGAAGTAAGGTGAAATGTAGCCTTTGTCAAACTGCATACCTTCAACGACTTTCAGTGTTGTACCGAAAGATTTTGATTCTTCAACGGTGATAACGCCGTCATGGCCGACTTTTTCCATTGCTTCTGCAATGAGTTCGCCGATTTCATGGTTGTTTCCGGCAGAAATCGTCGCAACCTGAGCCAGTTTTTCTTTTGAATCAACGGGCTGTGACATATCTTTGATTTTTTCAACAGCAAGTTTAACGCCTTTGTCCATACCGCGCTTGATACACATGGGATTTGCGCCTGCTGTGAGGTTTCTCAAGCCCTCACGAACAATAGCCTGCGCAAGAACGGAAGCTGTAGTTGTACCGTCGCCTGCTACATCGTTTGTTTTTGAAGAAACTTCTTTAAGAAGCTGCGCGCCTGCGTTTTCCAGCGGATCTTCGAGTTCGATTTCTTTAGCGATGGTTACGCCGTCGTTTACGATTTGCGGAGCGCCGAATTTCTTTTCAAGAATTACGTTGCGTCCTTTGGGGCCGATTGTTACTTTTACAGCATCGGCAACTGCATCTATACCCGTGAGCAGGCTCTTGCGGGCTTCTTCATTGAATACAATTTTCTTAGCCATTTTTTATATTCTCCTTTTAATATAATATTTTTTATGTTTGCCTCGCAATGACGTTGTTTTACGCTTCCAGAACCCCTAAAACATCTTTCACGGAAAGAATTTTAAGGTTTTCGTCGTTTAATTTCACGTCAGTTCCTGAATATTTAGCGAAAAGCACAACATCACCGACTTTTACTTCCATTTCTTCTTTTTTGCCGTCATCAAGAGTTTTTCCCGGGCCGACAGCAATAACTTCACCTTTTTGGGGTTTTTCTTTAGCTGAATCGGGGATAAAAATTCCGCCCGAAGTCTGTTCTGTGTCGTCAATAACTTTGATAACTATTCTGTCTGAAAGTGGTCTGATAGCCATGATTTTCCTCCTTTTATGTGTTAAAAAAATTCTTCTTAACCTATCACTTTCCTTTTATACCATCATTGGAGGGAAAAAATTAAAATATTAATTATTTTTTAATGTTTTGATATTGTAAATTATTGTAAAGTTTTGTTTAAAAGAAGGCAATATCATTAATTTATGAGTTTTAATCAAGACAGAAGTGTGAAAAAGAAAAGGAATTATTATGACTATCAATGCCATCAGTGCACAGGCACTCAGACCTGCGGTAAATTTCAAAAAAACTGAAGCTCCTGCCGGAGAAAAATTATTCGCTCCCGAACACAAAGAAGATTCAAAGAAAACAGCTGCAAAAGTTTTAGGCGGTGCGGTTGCTCTTGCTGCGTTAGGGTATGGAATCTATAGATACGTTAAAGCCGGAAAAGCTAAACAGGCAGAAGAGCTGCTAAATAAGCGCCATGCTAATATCAGCAGCTATGAAAAAATGAGATTGGCAAACAATAAAGCCGTTGAGGACGCAAATAACATAGTTGCAGAACATGACGCAATGCTCAGACGCCTTTGCGACCATTCACAGAAAAATGTTGAACTAAATGCAATGAACTGGGATGCACAGCCGCTCAAATATTCTTCTGACGTCGTTGACGGATTAAGAAAAGAAGAGCTGCGGAAGTTGCAAAAAGAGATTGAAGATTTTGCATTAAAAATGCGTACTGCAAAATAGAAATAATCTGAATTTTACAAAAAGACCTCCTGACAATTGCAATCAGGGGGTCTTTTGTAAAATTATTGAACTTACGTTAGTTTGCGGTAAAATATTTTTATTGAGTTTTTAAAATAGACTTTTAGGGAAATTTTTATATGATAAATAAAGTTTTAATCGCCAACAGAGGCGAAATCGCTGTCAGGATAATAAGAGCATGCAGAGAGCTCGGCATAAAAACCGTTGCGGTTTATTCACAGGCCGACGCTGACTCGCTCCACGTAAGCCTTGCGGATGAAGCATACTGCATAGGCCCCGCACAGAGCGCAAAAAGCTATCTGAACATCCCTGCAATCATTTCGGTTGCTTTAACCAGCGGCGCTGACGCAATCCACCCCGGATACGGATTTATGTCCGAACGTGCGGATTTTGTAGAGATTTGTACTGACCATGGCATTAAATTTATCGGTCCCTCGGCAGAAGCAATGAGAAAAATGGGCGACAAAGCCACTGCCAGAAAAACAATGACCGCAAATGGCGTGCCCGTAACCCCCGGAACCGACCTTGTTGATGATTTGGAAGCAGCAAAAGAGTTTGCCGCAAAAGCAAAATACCCCGTAATCGTCAAAGCAACAGCCGGCGGCGGCGGAAAAGGCATGAGAATCGCAAATTCGCCCGAAGAGCTCGAAGAAGCGATAACTCTTTGCCAGACAGAGGCTCAAAACGCTTTTGGCAACGCAGGTGTTTATATTGAAAAATATATTGTTAATCCGCGCCATATTGAGGTTCAAATTATTGCTGACAGCTACGGAAATGTTGTCCACCTTGGCGAACGCGACTGCTCTGTTCAAAGACGCCACCAAAAGCTCCTCGAAGAAGCTCCGTCACCGGCTATTGATGAAGAAACAAGAAAAGCAATGGGCGCAGCTGCTGTTACAGCGGCAAAATCCATAAATTACGAGGGTGCAGGAACGATTGAATTCCTCCTTGACCATGACGGAAGCTGGTATTTTATGGAAATGAACACCAGAATTCAGGTTGAGCACTGCGTTTCGGAAATGGTTTCCAGCGTTGACCTTTTAAAAGAACAAATCCGCGTTGCTGCGGGCGAAAAACTGTCATTTACGCAGGATGACATCGTTTTGAGAGGCCACGCAATCGAATGCCGCATAAATGCAGAGGACGCTGACAAAGATTTTATGCCCTGCCCGGGAGAAATCAGAGGCTACATTGCGCCGGGCGGTTTTGGCGTCAGAGTGGATTCTCATTCGTATACGGGCTACAAAATTCCGCCTTATTACGATTCAATGATAGGAAAACTCATTGTCTGGGGCAAAAATCGTGAAGACGCAAGAAAAAGAATGCTCCGCGCGCTCAGCGAATACGTAATTACAGGAATCAAGACAACTATTCCTTATCATAAAAAGATTTTGACAAATGAAGTGTTTATTTCCGGCAATTTTAACACCGGATTTATTCCTGAACACATGACACCCAAAAAAGAGGAAGAACCCTCGCAGGTTTAAGGTTGAAAACCGTTTTTTATGGTTAGTTTGACCCTGACATTATTTCAGGGTGACAGAAAAAGTGTGCTGTCATTCCGAACTCTTTCGGTGGGAATCACTTCGTTTTTCCCACCCTACATTCACGCCAAAGTAGCTAAAGTAGGGTGGGAATAGCGCAGCGGTTCCCACCGCAACAAGTTCCAGCAAAACCGCTCCCAAAAAATCGGTTCTTCGTTTCGTTACAATGTAAACATTTTTGACTTGCCATGAATTTTATACGAAAATTAGAATGTTAAGCTTGGGAATTAGAATCTTCAAATGTACATAAAAGAAGTAGAGATTGATAACTTCAAATCTTTTGCAAACACTGTCACAATCCCTTTTTTAAAAGGATTTACGACGATTTCCGGCCCGAACGGCTCCGGGAAAAGTAATATCATTGACAGTATCCTTTTTGCGCTCGGATTATCGACCTCAAGAACGCTTCGCGCCGAAAAAATCTACCAGCTTATCTCTACCCACACAAGAAGAAACGAAGCTTACGTAAAAGTCACTTTTGCCTCCGAAAACCCCGAAGAAAAAGAATTTACGGTCGCAAGGCGCATAAAAAAGTCCACACAG
>UMKV01040986.1_pt1 | contig 44962 bp, 40 predicted proteins | sample 1966381 | NCBI WGS metagenome assembly UMKV01 (sample SAMEA4836182, study PRJEB28245) | human gut metagenome | biome: gut microbiome; material: fecal sample | place: Denmark | collected 2008
GCGTCAGCCATAGCGCCAGCGATCAGCTTGACAGCGCGGATTGCGTCGTCGTTGCCGGGGATCACGTAATCGATCTCGTCGGGGTTGCAGTTGGTATCAACGATAGCCACGATGGGGATGTTCAGCTTGCGGGCCTCAGCAACAGCGATGCGCTCCTTGTGAGGATCAACGATGAACATAGCCTTCGGCAGGGTCTTCATGTTCTTGACACCGCCCAGGTACTTGTCCAGCTTCTCCATCTCCAGCTCCAGCTTGGCAACTTCCTTCTTGGGCAGCAGCTCGAAGGTGCCGTTCTCCTTCATCTTAGCCAGCTGATCCATACGGTCGATGCGCTTGCGGATGGTGCGGAAGTTGGTCAGCATACCGCCCAGCCAGCGAGCATTGACATAGTGCATGCCGCAGCGCAGAGCCTCGTCACGGATGGACTCCTGAGCCTGCTTCTTGGTGCCGACGAACAGGATGTCGCCGCCCTCAGCTGCAACTTCCTTCACGTAGTTGTAAGCCTCGTCCAGCTTCTTCACGGTCTTCTGCAGATCGATGATATAGATGCCGTTGCGCTCGGTGAAGATGTACTTTGCCATCTTGGGGTTCCAGCGGCGGGTCTGGTGACCGAAGTGCACACCTGCTTCGAGAAGCTGCTTCATAGAAACGACTGCCATAGTAAAAATACCTCCAGATATTGTTTTGCCTCCGCACACCGTGATCCCGGGCCGTATCGGACGGTTCGGGACTGCCCTCCACCCATTTGGGCACAAAAGGGCATAGTGATGCGTGTGTAATGCCTTGTTATAATATCACAAACAAACGCCGGTTGCAAGAGTTTTTCTCTGTTTTTTACAAAGAAATCGTCTGTTTTTCGCTCATTTGCCTGTGTCCACGCCGCTCAGGCCCGCAAGGCCCATGCGCTGCAGGGCGTATCCCCTGCCGAACATCAGGTCGTACTGCAAAAGCCAGTGCTCTGCGCTCCACCGCTGCTGGAACTCGGTAGGCTCCTGCGTGGTGGTGCCGTCCAGATTCATGGTGGTTCCGCGGGTATTGGTGCGGCTGGCCACACGCAGCTGACGGTTCAGGAACTGGAAGTAGAGCGGCTCTTCCAGACCGTAAATGTCCATCATCACCGGCGAGATATCGTAAGCGGCAATGGTGCCAAGGTCCACCTGCTGCTGGCTGTAGTTGGACCACATCAGCAGCGTGGTCTGGTGCAGGCGGGGATCTGCGCTGGAATCGCTGGCATAGCCGGTAGTGGTGTAGACATCGTAATTGGAATCGATGGGGTTATAGTGGTCGCCCCAGAACACCAGAATGACCGGCTCGTCCACCTGCGAGAAGTATTCGGTCAGTTTGCCCATCATGGCATCTGCATCCCGGATGCCGGTAGCAAAATCTTCCAGCGCGCCCACGGTGCTGGGCTTGAGGCCCGCCGGGTGGGACAGCACCTTCACCCGCTCGTCGTCCGGGTAGTTGTCCTTGTTATAATTGGTATGGTTCTGCATGGTGACAGCGTGCAGGAAGATGGGCTTGTCCGAGCTGGACTTCATGCTCTCGTACTGCTGGATGATCTGGTCGGCCATGGAATCATCGGTGACAAGGCCGCTGGTCCAGTAGTGCTTGCGCACCTTGGTCACGCCATGCATATCCTCAAGGCTGATAAAATCGTCAAAGCCGAGGTTGGGGTAAGCCTTGTCGCGGCTCCAGTATTTTGCCCAGAAGCAGTGCACGGCTGCGGTCTGGTAGCCCTTGAGCTTGAGGTAATTGGGCATAGCGAACATGGGCTTGGTCACATGCTGCTGGTAGGGCTTGCTGCCGCTGGGCAGGAAGGATACCGAGTAGCCGGTAAGGGCTTCAAACTCCACATCGCAGGTGCCGCCGCCAAAGCTGGGGCTGTAGGCCCGGCCATAGGCGCTGGTCTGCTGCAAGGCGTGCAGGTTCTTGGAGACATCGGTATCAAAGGTGATGCCGTACTGTTCCAGCTCCGAGACATCCCAGTAGGACTCGTCCATCACATAGATGATGGTGGGCTGCTTCACCTGCTCGTCCTTGGGGGTCACGGCGCTGTAGCTGGTGGAGTACAGCGGGCTGGTGGCAAACTTCTGGCTCTCGTCCACATTGTCCAGCAGGGCATCCACCGCTTCCTGCGAGTATTCCTCGGGCTTCGAGATCTCCAGATTGGTGAGGTTGGTCATAAAGCCGGTGATCACGCCGTAATAGCGGTAGTAGCGGTCCTGCATCCATGCATCCGGCGTAATGCCCAGCACCTGCGTGACAGCGGGCTGCAGGTACACGCCGAACACCAGCAGGCAGAGGGCCGCTACGGTGGCGGCACTGCCCGCCAGCCGGGGCAGCCAGCGCTGTTTGTGACGGCCGCGGTACAGGAAAAAGCTGCCCACCATCAGCACCAGCACCACGATGATGGTCACCACCATGCTGGGCTGGATCTTGAGGCCCGCAGCGGATGCCACACCGGCAGCCTCCGACACCTGTGTCAGATCCCACGGCAGAAAGGGCTCGCCGCGCAGCTGCAGGGTGTAAAAGTTCACCGCGCAGGGCGCACAGCCCAGCACCGCCATGCCCAGCGTGGACAGCGGCGGGCAGCGGAACACCCAGTCCAGCAGCAGCCACACCAGAAACAGCAGCAGCCACGCCAGCAGATAAGCCCCGATGTGCGGGAAGATAAAACTTGCAAAAACGTCTGCGCTCAGGCTCCCGCGGGCGATTCCCTCGCCCAGCAGCAGCACGATCAGCGATGCCGCCAGCGGGAATACCATCCGCAGCGCCAAAAGCGGTTTGGGAGTTTTCATAATTCCTGTTCCTTTCCTCATCCGTGAAACCTCAGATCATACGCAAAAGCACATTTCTTTACGCTTTTTGCACAAAGCTTCTGCGATTATTATAGTCACTTCCACAAAAAAGTCCACCCTGTTTTTGCAAAAAATTTACAAACCCAGCTTCACGCGCAGCTTTTGCCACCATTTGAGCTGTTCCGGCTGCGGCGGTGCTTCCGGCAGGGCCGTGTGCACCAGCACCGCATCCGTGCCAATGGTCTCGATCTCCTGCCATGGAATGGTCAGGCTATCGTCCCGGCCAAGCAATCCGAACAGCCTTGGCCGCCCCAGCAGGATCAGGCTCTGCAGCCGGGCGGTGGCAGGGTCAAAGGTCAGGTCGTCGGCCCGGCCAAGGCAGACCCCCTGCTCCAGCTGCACCACCTCTTTTTCACACAGTTCCCGGATGGTCAATGCCCTTCTCCCCTTTCTGCCACAGCTTATGCAGCCGCCGGGCACATCATGCAAAAAGCAGTGGAAACCGCATGGCAGATTGTGGTATACTGTGGGCAGAGCATTCCATGAGAAACAGAGGAAATTTTAAATGTATAAAAGCATCGTGTTTGATCTGGGCGGTGTCATGGTGGATTTTGCCCCCCGCGCCTATCTGGTAGACCGCATTTGCAATGAAGAGATCGAGGAGCAGGTGTACGACCTGACCTTTGGCAGCGAGGAGTGGAAGCAGCTGGATGCGGGGCTTGTCTCCCGCTTTGACGGCAATCAGGCCATGCTGCGCAACGCCAAGGCCGCCGGGCGCGAGTTTGAGGTGCAGGGCGTGCTGGACGACTGGCTGCACATCCTGCGCCCGCGCCGCCGGATGCAGGAGCTGGTGCGCCGCCTGAAGAACCATGGCTACAGCGTGTACTATCTCAGCAACATCCCGGAGGACGTGCTGGCCCTGCTCAAGGAGCGCGGCGTGCTGGACCGCTTTGACGGCGGCGTAGCCTCCTGCGAGGTGCACATCAACAAGCCCGACCCCCGCATCTATCAGGCCCTGCTGGATCAATACGGCCTGAAGGCCAGCGAGTGCGTGTTCATCGACGACAATCTGGCCAATGTGCAGGCCGCATTCACGCTGGGCTTCGTGGGCATCCGGATGAAGGAGAGCGTGGGCACCCTGATCCGCAGCCTTGCCACCTGCAATGTGGCCCTGCGCTGACCTCCGTGACCCAAAACAGCTCCTGCCGGAAATGCTCTGGCAGGAGCTGTTTTGCTGCTTTAGGAATTACTTTTTCTCGTAGCTCTGGCAGTAGTGCGGGGTCTCCACCTGCTGCGTATCGCAGGTGCACTGCTCGGTCACTTTGATCTGGGGCAGGTCGCACTTGCAGCCGCTCACATTGTGGCAGCACTCGCAGACATCACAGGTAACGCCGATGTTTTCCATATTTATCACCTCTCTGTCCACAGTATGGCCTGCGGGCAGGGTGTTTATTCTGGAAAACTCAGCCAGCCTTTTTCGCTTCGCGCTTAGACCGGAGTGTGACTGCCGCATGCCGGATGGAAAGCACCGGGTGCACTGGCAGCATCCGCGGGCCTGCCCAGCGCATCACCGCGCGGATCTTCTCCCGCATTTCCGGCTTGTAGCAGTGCACTTTGCAGGCCGAGCAGAAGGTCTTGGTCTCCATGAACGGGCATTTGTCAATGCGGGTCAGGGCGTAATCGTGCAGCTGCCGGCACTCCGGGCACAGGCTGCCTTTGGGTGTTTTGTGCTGCCTGCGGCAGTAAAGAGCGATCATCTCGCTCACCAGCATCTTTTCATCTGCGCGCTTCTGATCCAAGTTCTTCGGGGTATCCTGCATGGGACGGGGCCTCCTGCTGCCTTATTTTTTTCTACGGTCCGACCGCATTGCAGCGCGGCGCACCGCACGGCGCAAAAATGCAAAGCCTACCGTAACACCAATTGCTGCAGCCACTGCCATATACACCGCCTTCTGAAACCAAAGCGGCAGGAGCGCAGACCTTTCCGTCTGCTGTCCCCTGCCGCAGTTTTGATGCATTCTGTACAGAGGCTGCTGCTTTTGCGTGAATGTTAGTATTCACTAACTTTCAACTCTGCAAAAACACCGTTTTTCGGTGTTCTCATAGTTTATCGCAGCTGTCTCTGTTTGTCAAGAGAAGCTTCTCCTGTTTACCATGCAGCCAGATCTGCACCCAGCTTGCGGCATGCAGCCTGAACATCATCGTCCGGGGCCTCGTTGCAGATCAGGCCCTCACCGTTGAGCACCTGTGCGCCGTCGCCCTGAGCACGCTCCACCCAGTCACGCATCCACTGGCCGTCGCCCCAGCCGTAGGAGCCGAACAGGGCGATCTTCTTGCCGTTCAGAGAACCCTCCAGATCAGAGAACATCGGCTCGAACTCGCTCTCCTCCAGCTGCTCCGCGCCCATTGCGGGGCAGCCAAAAGCCACTGCATCAAACTCAGCCAGCTTTGCGGCGTTCATCTCGCTGCAGGGCACGATGGTGCCGTTTGCACCCTCTGCCACGCAGTTTGCCATGGTCTCGGTGTTGCCGGTTGCGCTCCAGAATACGACTGCTACTTTACTCATAAAGATCGTCCTCTCTCAAATCAATATTAGTTAGATATATCTAACTTTATGTTCCATGAAAATGCGTCCAACCACGCAGACGCATCCCCATTTGGTTAGTATCTTCTAACCACCGATAGAATACCACAGCTTCCCGGCTGTGTCAAGCCTTTTATGCAAAAAGAACTGCCGCTGCCGAAAGTACGCCGTAGATCACCGGCTGATGCAGCAGATACAGCACCAGCGAGTGCCGCCCCATCCAGCCCAGTGCCGGGCACACCGAACGGCGCAGCGGTTCCATCCGCGCCCGGCCCACCACGCCGTGCAGAAAGTACCCTGCCCAGAACAAAAACAGCCACGGCAGAAGCGCAAAATAATCGGTGGAGTAGAAATCGAAAGGCGGAAAGCCGAAAAACGCTGTAAAGTAATTCGCGTACCATGCATCCGGCAGCGCAAGGCGCAGCCCGCCGAAGCCGAGCCAACGCTCGTCCAGATGATAAGTCAGTGCAAACAGCACCGCCGAAACCGCCAGCCCTGCGGCGGGCGGGATCTTTTTCAGCAGCGGTTCCAGCACACCGGTCAGCAGCATGGCGCTGCCCAGAAAGGTCAGCACACCGAACACCACCCGGTCCTCCGGCATGAAGACCAGCGTCACCACCGTGACCAGTGCCCCGGCAGCAAACACCTGTGCGCCGCGCTTCAGGGTGCGGTGTCCCAGCGGCACGCAGAAGCCGGACAGCAGAATGAACACCCAGCAGATGGCCTGCTGCCACAGACGCCCCGGCATTCCCGCGTACCAGTCCATCCAGATGCCGAACAGGAACATCATGTCCCAGCAGGCATGGTACAGCATCATGCTGACCAGATCCAGCCCGCGCAGCTCGTCCAGCAGGGCGTAGCGGCCCGCCGGGGCCTTTTGCTGCACTCGTCGTTCGTTTTCCATTATCCATATTCCCCTTTGCTGTGTTTCGCAATACGATATGACAAATTATAAACCGCACTGCGGCACCTGTCAACCAGACATCTCAGGGGGTTGAAGGCAGCAAAAAACCGCTGCACAGCGGCAAAGCCATGCAGCGGTCAGAATGGATAACCGGGGAAACCTTATCAGACTTCGGTGTTGAAGTAGCGCTTCAGCAGGCCCTCAAAGCCGCGGCCGTGACGGGCCTCGTCCTTTGCCATCTCGTGAACGGTGTCGTGGATGGCATCCAGATTCAGGGCCTTTGCCTTCTTGGCCAGATCCATCTTGCCTGCACATGCGCCGCACTCGGCCTCGGCACGCATCATCAGGTTCTTCTTGGTGCTGTCGGTGACAACTTCGCCCAGCAGCTCTGCAAAGCGGGATGCGTGGTCTGCTTCCTCGTAGGCATAACGCTTGTAAGCCTCAGCGATCTCGGGGTAGCCCTCGCGCTCAGCCACACGAGCCATTGCCAGATACATGCCGACCTCGCTGCACTCACCCTCAAAGTTTGCGCGCAGGCCGTCCACGATCTCCTGCGGTACGCCCTCGGCCTTGCCGATGCCCACAACATGCTCGGTGACATAGGTGTTGCCGGTCTTCTCCACAAAAGCGGAAGCAGGAGCCTTGCAGACGGGGCACTGTGCCGGGATCTCGCCTTCAGCAATATAACCACAAACGGTGCAAACGTACTTTTTCATAAGAATAGACCTCCATCATTCTTTTCATATCAGTTAGAAAACAGGCTGGGCGGTGTTGGTACTCACCGGCCCTTGTCATGGCTCTATTATAGCGAATGATTCTTAGTTAGTCAAGGATAATTTTAAGAATAATTCCTATTTATTTTGCCTTACAGATAAATTCCGGCAGGGTCACTAAAAACCATCATCAAAAACTGTGTGCTTTGCCCTGTGCACCTTAAAAACAGCAAAGCCGCCCTGCACACACAGGACGGCTTCTGCCTTGTTCTTCCTTCTTCTATGGGAGATCAGACCTGCAGGTTGCTGCTGGTAGCGGCTTCGGAGCCGTCAGCAGCATCAAACTCGTAGTCGTTGCCGGGCAGGATAGCGTTCAGCAGGATGCCTGCGATCGCGGCCACAGCCAGACCGGACAGGTTGATGGTGACGCCTGCAACGGCAAAGCTGACGCCGCCCACAGAGTTGAAGCCCAGTGCGCACACCAGAATGACAGCGGCCACGATCAGGTTGCGACTGTTGGTAAAGTCCACGCGGTTCTCCACCACATTGCGCACACCGATGGCGGAGATCATGCCATACAGCACAAAGCTGATGCCGCCGATGATGCCGGTGGGGATGGTGTTGATGACAGCCTCAAACTTGGGGCTGAAGCTCAGGATGATGGCCAGCACGGCAGCAATGCGGATGACCAGCGGATCGTAGATCTTGCTCAGGGCCAGCACACCGGTGTTCTCGCCGTAGGTGGTATTGGCCGGGCCGCCCAGCAGGCCGGCCATGGTGGTAGCAAGGCCGTCACCCAGCAGGGTGCGGTTCAGGCCGGGGTCGTTGATATAGTTGTGGCCCACGGTTGCGCTGATGGCGGCGATATCGCCCACATGCTCCATCATGGTTGCCAGTGCAATGGGGATGATGGTGAACAGTGCGCTGATGAACTCCGGGCTGCCGTCGATGGCAAACAGGCCCATGGCCTCCTTGTGCAGAGGGATGCCCACCCATGCAGCCTCAGAAATGCGCTGGAAGTCCACTGCACCGGTCACCAGTGCCACTGCGTAGGACACCAGCACACCGATGAGGATGGGCAGGATCTTGACCATGCCCTTGCCCCAGATGTTGCACACGACCACGGTGCCCAGTGCCACAAAGGCCAGCAGCCAGTTTGCCTGACAGTTGGAGATGGCGGAGGGAGCCAGGATCAGGCCGATGGAGATGATGATGGGGCCAGTGACCACCGGCGGGAAGAACCGCATGATGCGGCGGATGCCGAAGGTGGAGATCAGCAGGCTGGCCACCAGATACACCAGACCGGAAAATGCAACGGCGGCGCAGGCGTAGGGCAGCATCTTGGTATTGGCCACGGTCAGGTTGCCGTCTGCATCTGCCAGCATGGGGGCCACGATGGAGAAGCCGCCCAGATACGCAAAGGAGGAGCCGAGGAATGCAGGCACCTTCTTTTTGGTAATGAGGTGGAACAGCAGGGTGCCCAGACCTGCGCACAGCAGGGTGGTGGAAACGCTCAGGCCGGTGAGCAGCGGCACCAGCACCGTTGCGCCGAACATGGCAAACATGTGCTGCACGCCCAGAATGAACATGCGGCCTGCGCCCAGCTGGCGCGCGTCGTAAATGCCTTTGGAGTAATCGATCTTTTCGCTCATGAAGTTTTTCTGCCTCCTACAGAACTCGCAGCCCAAAAAAAGAGGCACCGCCGTCAGCAAAACGGCAATGCCCTTGAAATTTGGGAACAATGATTCCGCCCGGAAATGAGAAGTGCAATACAGCGCAGTCGATGATTCTTGTGCAGCATGGTGCGCTCCCCCTTTCATTCAGGCTCTTTCCAAACCGCCGCCAAAAGCCCCGCAAAAGGCCGCAGCGGGCAGTCCTTCAAGAGATTATAGCAGACTTTTTGCCGCCGTGCAACTATTTTGCTTAATTCTCCTGTATTTCCAGCCCGGAAGTTTGCGCCGCTTCTCTTGCAATCCGGCCCAAAGCGCACTATAATATAGCCTACCATTGTAATCTGTATTATAAGAGAATTATCAGGAGAGTTTATGATCTATCTGGATTATTCCGCCAATACCCCGGTAGACGAAGCGGTTTTACAGCGCTTTTGCGAGGTGGAGCGCAATTGCCCGGGCAATGCCAATTCCCGCCACGCAGCAGGCACTGCCGCAAAGGCTGCCATCGATGCCGCCACCCAGAGCATTGCCCGCAGTCTGAATGTGCAGCCCGCCGAGATCATCTATACATCCGGTGCCAGCGAGGCCAACAACTTTGCCATCAAGAGCATCGCCCGGCTGGAGCGCCACCATGGCAGACACATCATTTCCACCCCGCTGGAGCACTCCTCGGTGAGCGGCAGCCTGACCGCCCTGCAGGAGCAGGGATACGAGATCGACCTTGTGGACATCCGGCAGGACGGCACGGTGGACCTTGCCCACCTGAAAGAACTGCTGCGCCCGGACACCATTCTGGTGGCCGTCACTGCCGTAGACAGTGAGCTGGGCGTGGTGCAGCCGGTGGCCGAGATCGCGGAAATGTTGAAGGCCTGCCCCCACTGCCACTTCCATGTGGATGCCACACAGGCCGTGGGCAAGCTGCCGGTCAGCTTTGCGGGCATCGACACCATGAGCCTGACCGCCCACAAGTTCTACGGGCTGAACGGCATCGGTGTGCTGGTCAAGCGGCGCGGCCTTGCGCTGGAGCCGCTCATCCATGGCGGCGAGAGCACCACCCTCTACCGCAGCGGCACCCCCACCGTGGCGCTGGCCTGTTCGCTGGCGCTGGCACTGGAAAAGGCAGTGAGCGAGCTGCCCGCCCGGGTGGAGCACATCCGCGCCCTGAACGCCCGCCTGCGCACCGGGCTTGCCCAATACCCCAAGGTGCGCATCAACAGCCCGGACACTGCCGTGCCGCAGATTTTAAACCTGAGCGTACAGAACGTGAAGGGCACCGTGTTCCAGCGGGAGCTGGATGCCCAGGGCGTATGCGTCTCGGTCAAATCGGCCTGCTCTTCGGACGGCCTGCCCTCCCGCGCCGTGTTTGCCGTGAGCCATGACCGGCGCAACGCGCTGTCCTCGTGGCGCATCAGCCTGAGCCACCTGACCACGGAACAGGAGATCACTGATTTTATGCAGGCGTTCGATGCCTGTTACAACGCCCTGACGCAATAAAAAGGAGTATTATGAAGCAAGATCCCCCCGCCGACCAGCAGCGAGGGGATCTTTTTTACTGTTTTTGAATGCCGAACAGTCTGCGCAGAATGCCGCGCAGCGCCTTGGGGCTTCGGATCACAACTACCTGCATATGCTCCCCGCCTTTCCGTTTTCTGGCCCATCCTATGCAGGCAGGGGCCGGAACGTTCCGGCAAGGGCAGCAGCGCTCAGTCTGCGATGGTCTCCACCACCACCAGCGCACCGCTGCGGGTGGAGATGGTGATGCAGTCCGACCCGGCAGCGTACTCGTTGCTGACGCCCAGCGGGTAGCTGGCGGTCAGCTCCGCATCGGTCAGCTCATAGTAGGAGCCGCGCTCGCACACGCCCTGCGCCCTGCCCTCCATCGGGAAGGCCGAGAAGAAGAAGTACTTCTCCTTCGGGTAGCGGCGGGTCTCGCCGGGCATCACGTAGGTAATGCGGCTGCGCTCATCCAGCAGGGTGGTGCGCACACCGCGCTGTTCCAGCCCAAGGCCGGTGCACAGGTTTGCAAGGGTGTGCTCCACCCGTCTGCCGCCAAGGCCGCCCAGCAGCAGCACCTCGTCAAAGCCCTTTTCCGAGACCAGCTTTGCGGCATACTCGGTGTCGGTATCGTCCTTCACATGGGGCAGCACGATGATATCGTCGTCCTGCTGTTCCGGGCAGGGGGCGGTGTCAAAGTCGCCCACGATGATGTTGGGTCTACGCCCCAGAGGTGCGCAGTTGCGGTAGCCTGCATCACAGGCAATGATAAAGTCGTCCGGCCGCAGGGCCTCTGCCAGCTCCGGAGAAACCGGGCAGGCCGAAATGATCACACAGCGTGACATGAATCTCTTCCTTATCCTTTATACTTTCGGGCGCTGCCAATCCTTCACGTCCTTGACTTCCTCGTACATGGCACAGTAGCTGTCGTACCGGGTCTGGGAGAGCCTGCCCTCGGCCAGTGCGGCGCGCACGGCACAGCCTTTTTCGCTGCGGTGGGAGCAGCCGGTGAACTGGCACTGCCCCAGATAAGGCCCGAACTCCGGGAACGCATGCTCCAGATTTTCCTTGGGGATGAACCCGGCGCGGTTCGCTTCCAGACTGGCAAAGCCCGGCGTATCCGCAATGCGCCCGCCAAAGGCTTCAAAGATCGTCACCTCACGGGTGGTGTGGCGGCCGCGGCCCAGCTTCTGGCTGATGGCACTGGTCTCGCGCTCTGCTTCCGGCAGCAGATGGTTCAAAAGGGTGGATTTTCCCACGCCGGAGTTGCCGCAGAACGCACACAGCCTGCCGCTGATCCACTGCTTCACCTCGTCCAGCCCGCCGCCGGTCTTGTAATCGATGCGGATGAACGGCAGGGTCGATTTTTCGTAGGCCTTACGCAGGAATTCCGCCTCGGCCAAGTCGCCCTTGGTGCACACGATCACCGGCTGCACGCCCTTGTCCACCGCAATGGCGGCAAGCTTATCCAGCACCAGCGTGCTGGGCGTGGGCTGGGTGGTGCTTGCCACCAGAAACAGCAGATCGAGGTTTGCCATCGGGGGGCGCACAAAAACGTTCTTTCGCGGTGCGATCTCGGCAATGACGGCTGCACCGTTCTCGGTCTCCAGCGTCACCTCATCGCCCGCCACCGGCGTGATCTTCTGTTTGCGGAAAATGCCGCGGGGCTTGCACTCCACAATGCCCTCCGGCGTTTTTACATAGTAAAAGCCGCCGATGCCCTTTGTGATATATCCCTTCATGCACGCCTCCGTCAGCTCAGCAGCGAGGACCACCAGTCGGTCAGCGGTTTCTGCGAAGGGTCGCCGCTGCCCGCTGTGCCCTGTTCGGTGCCGGTCTCGGTGCTGGAAGAAGAGGAGCTGCTGCCAAACAGGCCGCTCCACCAGTCGCCGCCGGTGGTGCTGTCGCTGGGTGCTTCCGGTTCCGGTGCAGGCTCCGGCCCTGCGCTTACCACAATGTTCACGCGGCCGTTCAGCTTTGTGGTAGAGCCTGCCGCCGGGTTCTGACTGATGACAGTACCCACCGGCTGGTCGCTGTACTGCTCGGTCTGGCTGCCAAGGCCCAGATGGTTCTGCACCAGCAGGGTGCGGGCATCAGCGGTGCTCATGCCGGTCAGCGAGGGCACCTTGGTGGTGGTTGCCACCTGCGGGCGGCTGATATACATCACCACAGTGCTGCCTGCAGCCACCTGACTGCCCGCCGCCGGGTCGGTGCGGATCACCGCGCCGGATGCCACAGAGGTATCCACAGCCTGCGTTACCAGCACCGAGACACCCAGCTCCTTGAGCTGCTGCTCTGCATCGGCCTGCACATAGTTGGTCAGGTCCGGCACGGTAACGTACTGGGTGCCAAGGCTCACAGTCAGGGTCACATTCTGGCCCTCGCGCACCGTGCGGCCGGACACCGGCGACTGCTTATAGATATAGCCCGCCGCATAGTTACTGTTGTACTCCTGCTCCCAGGTAACGCTGATCTGGCCGGAGACCACCTGCTCGGTGGCAGCAGCCTCGTCCTGCGTCATGCCGATATAATCGCCCAGCGTGATATCGGCCTTGTTGTTCATCAGGTTGGAGGAATCGTTCAGGATCATCCAGCACAGCGCAAGGCACGCCAGTGCAAATGCAATGGTAATGCCGAACAGTGCCGGCAGGAAGATGGTGCGCTTTTTCTTGCGCGGTGCGGCCTTTTTGCCGCGGGGCGCAGGCTTTTCGGCCTGACGGTTTGCACGGTTCTGGTTCATGGTACGTTTCACCACCTTTTCGGGAGCATCTTCTGTAATATACTTGTACTCGAACATCACGGAGGGGTTGTGCACATAGGTGTCCAGCGCATCCAGCATTTCGCGGGCGGATGCGTAGCGGTTCTGCGGCAGCTTTGCCATGGCCTTTTCGGTGATCTCCACCAGTGCATTCGGCACCTCCGGCGCGATCTCGTGCAAAGACTTCGGCTGATCGGAGATCTGCTTGATGGCAACTTCCACCATGTCGTCTGCATCAAAGGGCAGATGACCGCTGAGCATCTCGTACATCATCACGCCCACCGAGTAGATATCGCTGGTGCAGTCGGTCTCATCGCCCTTGGCCTGCTCCGGGCTGATATAGTGCACGCTGCCCATGGCCTTGCCGCTCAGCAGCTGGTTCTCGGCACGGGAGATGCGCGCAATGCCAAAATCCATCATGCGCAGCTGGCCGTTGTCCAAAAGCATGATGTTCTGGGGCTTGATGTCCCGGTGCACCACACCGTTGGCGTGGGCATGTTCCAGCGCCTTTAAGATCTGGGAGATGAAGTGCACGGTCTCCCGGTTGGTCAGCCTGCCACCGCGCTGGTTCAGGTACTCGCGCAATGTCATGCCGTCCACATATTCCATCACGATATACTGCAGATCATCATTCACCGATACATCGTACACTTTTACGATGTTGGGGTGGTTCAGCAGCGAGATGGCCTTGGATTCATTTTTAAAGCGGCGCACAAGGTCCGGGTCGTGCATATACTCCTGCCGCAGCACCTTTACCGCCACCACAGTACCGGCAGGCACCGGGCCGTTGTGCCCCAGCATGACCGCCTTGTAGACGTTTGCCATGCCGCCGGAACCGATCAGCTCCCGCACCTCATACAGGCCGTCCAGCTTTTTGCCGATCAGGTTGTCCATCAGCGCACCTCCTCCACACGCAGCAGCAGCGCGGTGATGTTATCCGGGCCGCCGTTCTCGTTGGCCGTGCGGATCAGAAGGTCCGGCAGGTCGTAGAACCTGCCGGTGCGCAGCAGCTGTTCCAGCTGTTCTCTGGGCACGGCATTGGTCAGGCCGTCCGAGCACAGCAGCAGGATATCCCCTTTCTGCAGCGGTGCGGTGGTGAACTCCGGGTCCAGCCGGTAGTCCACGCCCAGCGCCTTGGTGATGATGTTTTTCTGAGGGTGGTGCTCGGCTTCCTCCACGGTAATGGTGCCACAGTCCACCAGCTCCTGCACATAGGAGTGGTCGTGGGTGAGCTGGGCAAGCCTGCCGTCCCGGTACAGGTACGCCCGCGAATCGCCTGCATGACACAGGAACACCTTGCCGCCGCGCACCAGTGCGCACACAGCCGTGGTGCCCATGCCCGCCAGTGATTCCTCACGCAGGGCCTTCTGGAACACAAAGCGGTTGGCGCTGAGCAGGCTCTTTTTCAAAAAGGTCTCCTCTTCGCCGGGCAGGCACTTGGAAGCATACTGCTCCTGAAAGCAGTGCTCGATCACATCGCACGCGCTCTGGCTGGCTTCCCTGCCGCCGCGTGCACCGCCCATGCCGTCGCATACCAGCAGCCATGCGGCATCGCCGGGCAGTTCTCCTGCGCGATAATCGTCCTGATTATCCTGCCGGACCCTGCCGACATCCGTTTTTCCTGCAAGTTTCATAGGCTTCTCCCTTTAATCTTTACGCTTTCCCGTTCATTTCGTCACGGCGCAGCTGGCCGCATGCGGCGCTGATCTCGCTGCCAAGGCGGCGGCGCACCGTAGCGTTCACGCCAAGGCTCTCCAGCTTCTGCTGGAAGCGGTGCACGTTGGCTGCATCGGTGGCCGAGTACGGGCTGCCGTCCACCGGGTTGATGGGGATCAGGTTCACATGGGCACCCATGCCCCGGATCAGGTTTGCCAGCTGTCTGGCGCAGGCATCGGAATCGTTGACACCGCGCACCATGGAATATTCAAAGCTCACACGGCGGCCGGTGGTGTCCTGATAGCGGCGCACGGCCTGCATCAGCACTTCCACGGGATAGGCATCGTTCACCGGCATCATGCCGCTGCGGATTTCATTGTTGGGTGCGTGCAGCGACACCGAGAGGGTCAGCTGCAGCTTTTTCTCGGCCAGCTGGTCGATCTTGGGCACCAGACCGCAGGTGGAAAGGCTGATGTTGCGCATCCCGATGTTCACACCCTCGGGCGAGGTGATGTTCTCCAGGAACTTCATCACTTCGTCAAAGTTATCCAGCGGTTCGCCAATGCCCATGAGCACGATGTGGGAAATGCGCTCCCCGATATCCTTCTGGGCGGTGTAGATCTCAGAGCAGATCTCACCGGCTTCCAGATCGCGCACGCGGCCCGCCTGGGTGGACGCGCAGAAGCGGCAGCCCATGCGGCAGCCCACCTGCGTGGACACACACACCGTGTTGCCGTAGTGGTAGCGCATCACGACGGTCTCGATGCAGTTGCCGTCTGCCATGCGCAGCAGATATTTTACCGTGCCGTCCTTTGCTTCCTGCCTGCGCTCGATCTTGGGCGCGGCAATGTAGAAGCTTTCTTCCAGCTTTGCCAGCAGGGTCTTGGGCTGGTCGGTCATGGCAGAAAACTCGGTGACCAGCTTCTGGTGCACCCAGTGGAAGATCTGCTTTGCCCGGAAGCCCGGCTGACCCATCGCTTTCAGTTCAGCGGTCAGCTCTGCCAGCGTAAAGGAAGAGATACAGCGTTTTTGTTCCATTGTGTTCTCCTATTGTTTTTTACGAACAAGCCGCCCGTTTCATTGCAGCTTTTCCCCGTTTTTCTGCATGGCGCACAGGAAAAAACCGTCCATGCCGGTGCGGGTGGGCACCGAAAGCGCGCCGTGCTCCCCTGCCGCCATCCCGGCGGGCAGCGCTGCGGCAGGCTCCACCACCGTAAACTCCGGGTGGCGGGCCAGAAATGCCGCGATCTGCTGCTGGTTTTCTGCCGGGTCGATGGTGCAGGTGGAGTACACCAGCCTGCCGCCCGCTTTCAGCAGCTGTGCCGCCGTATCGAGGATGGCCGACTGCGTGGCCAATAATTCAGCTTCGCGGGCCGGTTCCAGCTTTTTGTAGCGCAGATCCGGCTTTTTTGCCAAAATGCCAAGGCCGCTGCAGGGCACATCCGCTAAAATGCGGTCTGCCTGCGGCAGGGCCGGGTTCACCTTTGTGGCATCGTTGCACAGGGCTTCCACATTGGTAAGGCCCATGCGCTGCACTGCCGTGCGGATCAGGCCCACGCGGTTCTCGGCGGCATCGCAGCTGTAAAGCCTGCCGGTGCTGTGCATCTGCTCGGCCAGCAGGATGGTCTTGCCGCCGGGCGCGGCGCACAGGTCGATGACTGTTTCTCCGGGCTGTGCGTCCACGCAGAGCGCCGCCAGCTGGCTGGCCTGCCCTTCCACATGGAAGTATCCCTGCCGGAACAGCTCATTTTCCGCCGGGCTGCCCTCGAACCGGGCCAGCACACTGCCGGGCACAATGCCCCGCTTTGCTTCCTTTGCGCCGGAAGCCAGCAGCTTTGCACAAAGCTCATCGGCACTGCCTTTCAGCGGGTTCGCCCGCAGGCTGGTCATGCCGCCGTCGGCCTTGTAGGTAAGGATATCCAGTGCTTCGTCCGGGTAGTTTTTGTGCAGAAATTCCGCCACATCCCGCCCGGCAGAGCCAAGCACCATGAGCCGCTCCACTTCGTTTTTGAAGCTTGCGGTGCTCAGGTCGTAGCTGCACGCCTTGCGCAGCACGGCGTTGACCAGACCGGATGCGCTGGATTTTTTGAAGGCACGGGTCAGCTTGACGGCTTCGTTCACCGCAGCGGACACCGGCACCTGCATATAGCGGGCCTGCGCCAGCGCCGCGCGCAATATTTCGCGCACCGGTGCATCCAGCTTGGCAAGGCCCTTGGGCAGGAACTGGCACAGGATGTAGTCCAGCGTGCCCCGGTGTTCCAGCACCGTGTAAAAGATGGCGCTGGCAAAAGCTTTATCGCGGCCTTCCAGCTGCTGGCGCTTGAGTTCGGCATCCAGAACAAGGTTGGAAAAGCCATCCTGCTCCTGCCGCACCAGCGCCGCCACTGCCGCCGCGCGGGGATTCGCCGCCATCAGAGGATATCCCCCGTTTTCAGGCGCTGACCGGCCGCAAAGGCGGTGCCGTCCATGGGCTTTTTGCCCTCCGGCACCACATTCAGCAGCTGGACGGCCCCCTCACCGCAGGCCACCGTGAGCGGCTTTGTGGCCAGCACGGTGCCGGGCGCTTCGCCGTGAGCTTCCACGGCATGGCACTCCATCACCTTGAGCTTTTTGCCGCCGGAGGTGACGAACCATGCACCGGGCCACGGGTTCATGCCGCGCACCCAGTTGTGGATGTGGGCAGCCGATTCGGTCAGGCGGAACTCTGCCATCTCCTTGTTCAGCATAGGTGCAAGGCAGGCGTTCTCATGATCCTGCGGCTGGGGCTTCAGCGTTCCGGCGGCGATGGCGGGCACCACCTCACACAGCACCCGTGCACCCACAGCGGTCACGCGGTCAAACAGCTGGCCGCTGGTCTCCTCCGGGTCAATGGCGATCTTCTCGCAGCAGAGCACATCGCCGGTGTCAAGGCCCTCGTCCATCTGCATGATGGAAACGCCGGTCTCGGCATCGCCGTTCAGCACGGCCCACTGCACCGGGGCGCTGCCGCGGTACTTGGGCAGCAGCGAAACATGCAGGTTGATGCAGCCGTACTTCGGCGCTTCCAGCACAGACTTCGGCAGGATGCAGCCGTAAGCCACCACCACGATCAGTTCCGGGGCCAGTGCGCGGATGTTCTCGTCCTCGCTGCCGTCCCGCAGGGTGCGGGGCTGGAACACCGGCGTGCCGTGGGCAAGGGCCACTTCCTTGACCGGGGGTGCGGTAAGCACCTGCTTGCGGCCAACCGGCTTGTCCCGCCGGGTGTACACCGCGCAGATGTCATGCCCGGCGGCATACAGGGCTTTGAGGCACTCTGCGGCAATATCCGGCGTGCCCATGAACAAAATGCGCATTACTTGTTTCCTTTCGCTTCGCGGGCAGCCTTTTTGCCCTCTTCGGTATCCTCATAGAAATACTCGCTGGACTGCATAATGGTAATGCCGTCCAGATGGTCGTTCTCGTGCTGGATGCAGCGGCCCAGCAGATCCTCAGCTTCCAGCTCAAACCACTCACCGTGGCGGTCCTGTGCGCGCACCTTGACAGCGACGGGGCGGGTCACGGCGCCGTTGTGGCCCGGGAAGGACAGACAGCCCTCGTAGGCGGTCTCCTCTTCCTCGGATACGGCCAGGATCTCCGGGTTCACAAAGTCGATGAACTTATATTCGTAATCTTCGGGGATCTCCTCGGGCGCGTCGGTGGTGTCCCACACCACGAACAGACGGCGCAGCATGCCCACCTGCGGGCCGGCCAGACCCACGCCGTCGGCGGCGATCATGGTCTCGTGCATGTCGTCCAGCAGGGTAGCCAGACGGTCATCAAAGGTGGTGACGGGGCGGCAGACCTTGTTCAGGATGGGATCGCCCTCTTTTACAATGTTACGGATTGCCATTTATGGTACCTCCAAATCAGATGTCACCGTCCGAATGCAGGTCCACCGCAACGGTGGCCTTGGACGGAAGTTTTTCCTGTTCGTATCTTTCCAGTGTGCTGCGCACGAGGTCGCGGAAGCGGCGGTCGTTGCGGCACTTGATGGTAAGTTTGTAGCGGTAGGTGTCGTTGATCTTCTCAATGCTGCCGGGCGTGGGGCCAAGCACCCGCAGCGGCAGGTCCGGCTGTTTTGCCGCCTGCTGGCCCAGCAGGGCCGCAAAGCGCGCCGCCGCCCGTGCCACCTCGATCTCCTTTGCGCCTGCAAAGCCAATGACGCACAGCCCGCAGAAGGGCGGGTACAGGCCCAGCTTGCGGTAGGCGATCTCCTGCTCAAAAAAGGCATCGTAGTCCTGCGCGGCGGCAAGGTTCAGCACCGGGTTATCAGGGTCGGTGGTCTGGATGATGGCAAAGCCCGGGTCTCTGGCCCGGCCGCTGCGGCCCACCACCTGCGTGATGAGGCTGAACACATTCTCATACGCGCGGAAGCCCTGCGCAAATAGCAGCGAGTCGATGCCCAGCACGCCCACAAGGGTCACATCCTCAAAATCCAGTCCCTTGGCCACCATCTGGGTGCCCACCATGATGTCATATTCGTGGTTCGCAAACCTTGCCAGCAGCTTTTCGTGGGCATCCTTTGCGGCAGTGGAATCCTGATCCATGCGCAGCACCCGCGCATCCGGGAACAGCTTTGCCAGCTCTTCCTCGGCCTTCTGGGTGCCGAAGCCCCGGTACTGCAGTTTGCCGCCGCAGGCGGGGCACACAGTGGGCGGTTCCATCTGCCTGCCGCAGTAGTGGCACAATACCTTGTGCGCCGCTTTGTGGTACACCATCGGCACGCTGCACTTTGTGCACTTGAGCACCTCGCGGCAGTCCTCGCACTGGGCCATGGTCTGGTAGCCCCGGCGGTTCAGCAGCAAAATGGTCTGCTTGCCTGCATCCAGATTGCGGCGGATGGCATCTTCCAGCGACAGACTGATCTCCCGCGGGTTGCCTGCCGCCAGCTCTGCGCGCATATCCACGATCTGCACCGTGGGCAGCGGGTTGCCGCCGTAGCGCTGGGTCAGCCGCACCAGCTGGGTGCGGCCATGCTGGGCCGCGTAAAAGCTCTCGGTGCTGGGGGTGGCGCTTGCCAGCAGAAGCAATGCACCGTTTTCCGCCGCGCGCTGCCGGGCCACCTCGTGGGCAGAGTAGCGGGGCGCGGATTCCGAGCGGTAGGTGTGCTCCTGCTCCTCATCGATGATGATGAGCCCGATGTTTTCCAGCGGCGAAAAGATGGCACTGCGGGTACCCACCACGATGTCTGCGCCGCCGTCCTGGATCATCTGCCACTGCAAAAGGCGTTCCGTGTGGTTGAGGGCAGAGTGCTGCACCGCCACCCGGCGGCCAAACTGACTCTTGAGCCGCAGGATCATCTGCGGGGTCAGGCTGATCTCCGGCACCAGCACCAGCGCACGCCTGCCCTGCTCCAGACAGCGGGCAATGAGCTTTAAAAACACCAGCGTTTTGCCGCTGCCGGTCACGCCGTAGAGCAGCGCCGAGTGGGGTGCATCATCTTCCAGCTTTGGCAGCAGAGCATCGTAAGCCGCCTGCTGCTCCTGCGTGAGGGTGATCGGCTCGTTTTTCAGCGGAATGGACGAATACAGGTCGATGGATTTATTCACCTTGCTGCATTCCAGCACGCCTTTGGCGCACAGGTTATCCAGCACGGCACGGCTGATGCCCTTGTCTTCCAGCTCGTTCAGGGTGCGCGGCCCGCCGCCCAGCAGCGCCACTGCCGCCAATTGCTTGGCTGTCGGCTTCGGCTTTGGCGGCAGCCCGCCCACAAGGCGGTAGGAGTTCTCGGTGTGGCGGGTGAGCTGCTTTTGCAGCACCGGCGTTACGCCGTCCGCCGCCACGGCAGGCTTGTACTGTGCACCATAGGGAATGACCGCCTTGACCGCTTCATAATAGGTGCAGAAGGTGCGTTCCTTCAGAAAATGCACCAGCCGCAGCAGTTCCGGGGTCAGGCAGGCGGATGCCGGGGCCACGTCGAAAAGATATTTCAGCTTTGCACTTTCCGGTTCGGCATCGCAGGCCAGCACCACGCCCATGCGGGCGCGGCTGCCGCGGCCAAAGGGCACCAGCACCATGCTGCCAAGTTTTACCGCATTCTGCTGATCCGGCATGACGGCATAGGTATAAAGCTTATCAAAGTGGAAGGTCGCATTGCTGACGGCAACGCCTACCGTTTTGGGCATTCGTCCAGCTCCTTCAAAATGTTATTCTGCGGCACCAATGCGCTGGCAGATGGCCTGATACAGTGCATCGGCGCAGGTATCGACCTGGTCGTTGACCAGCTTCAGGGTGAATTGATCCTGCTGGGCCAGCTCCTGCCGGGCGGTGGCAAGACGTTCCTGAATGCTGTCCTCAGTCTCGGTGCCGCGGCCCCGCAGACGGTGCTCCAGCTCCTCCACCGACGGCGGCAGCAGGAACACGGTGGTCGCGCCCGGGAACATGCGGCGGATGTTCGCTGCGCCGTGCACATCGATGACCAGAACGACCACCTTCCGGGCTGCAAGGCGCTTGTCCACTTCCTCGCGCAGGGTACCGTAGTAGTTGCCATTGTAGAAGTTGTGCTCCACCACCTGATCGTTCTCGATCAGCTGCTGGAACTGCTCCCGGGTGCGGTAATAATAGTCCACGCCCTCCTGCTCACCGGGACGCGGTGCGCGGGTAGTGGCGGAAACAGTCTTTTCGATCTCCGGGTGTGCTTCGCGCAGTGCCTTCACCACGCTGTCCTTGCCGGTACCGGCCGCGCCGGAGACCACAAACAAATATTTATCGTTCGCCATGGGTCTGTTCCTCCTCTGCTGGTGTTTTGCCCTCCTGCCCTGCCGCACGGTTGGCCACCGTTTCCGGCTGAAGCGCCGAGAGCACCACATGATCGGAGTCCATGATAAGCACTGCACGGGTGCTGCGGCCATAGGATGCATCGATCAGCATTCCGCGCTCCCGAGCTTCCTTTACAAGGCGCTTGACCGGGGCGGAATCCGGGCTGACCACTGCCACCACACGGCCTGCACTGACCATATTGCCAAACCCGATGTTGATGAGCTTCATAAACCCCTCCGAATTTTCTGTATCACTCCAGATTCTGGATCTGTTCGCGGATCTTTTCGATCTCCGCCTTCATATCCACCACGATGCGGGTGATATCCAGATCCTGACACTTGGAGCCGATGGTATTGGTCTCGCGGTTCAGCTCCTGCGTCAAAAAGTCCAGCTTGCGGCCCACCGGCTCGTCCAGCTTGAGGATATCGCGGTACTGCGCAATGTGGCTGCGCAGGCGCACCGTCTCTTCATCCACAGCGGTCTTATCACCAAAAATAGCGGCCTCGGTCAGCACGCGGGCATCGTCGATATCGCGGTCCTCCAGAATGACCTTGAGCTTCTCGTACAGGCGGTTGGTGTAGGCTTCCACGCGGCCTGCGCTCAAAGTCTCCACCCTGCCCACGCACTCCTCGAGGAAGTTCAGGCGGTTTTCCACGTCTGCCTTCATCTTGGCACCCTCGGCGGCGCGCATCTCCACAAAGCGGTCCAGCGCCTGTGCGGTAACGGCAGAAACATCTTCCCACAGCTGTTCCTCGTCCACATCCGCGTGGCGGGTGGTGAGCACATCCGGGAAGCGGGTCAGCACGCCCGCAGAGATATCGTTCTTGACACCCAGCTGTTCCGAAATATCCCGCATGGCCTGCTGGTAGCTGCGTGCCAGCTCCATGTTGACGGCCACCACCGTATCGGCAGCGTCCACATTCTGCACGGTCATGCTCAGCTCCACCTTGCCGCGGGAAATGCGTTCGTTGAGCTGCTTTTTCAGGCGGCTGTCCAGATAACTGCAGGTGCGCGGGATGCGCGAAGAATACTCAAAGTAGCGGGAATTCACGCTGCGCAGCTCCACCGTGATCTCACGGCCATTGCGCACAGCAGTCCCCCGGCCAAAGCCGGTCATGCTTAAGATCATAACGCTCTCCTGTTCTTACATTTTCAGTGTTTCAGCTTACAAGTTTCGGTATACGTATCCGCCTTTGGGTACACAAACCCATGTTACGATACATATAGTTTCATTTTACTATTCTTCGGCCCAAAATTCAAGGTGCACTGTTGCGTGCCGCCGCCAAAACCGGCCGCAATACACGGTGCAAAGCAAAAAAGCTCTGATACAAAATCTTCCGATCCTGTATCAGAGCCTGTTTCAGTTGGTTTTATATACGCAGGTCACGCTGTTCTGCAGCAGATTTGCGTTCAGCAGTGCTCGCTCCACCCAGTGGATATTGTCCGCAATGGTATCGCGGGAGACACCGTATTCTGCCGCAATGTTCTCCATGCTGCGGTACTCGCGGCGGTAGAGCAAAGTCAGCACCAGCTTATCCTGCATTGTGATCTTGGTAAAATGCGGCCTGCGCCGGTGTTCCTTGCAATAAGCCGCATTCAGTGCTTCCAGCATCTGGGCAAATTCCTTCCGAGTGATGCCGAAGGTAAATTCATAATCCTGCTCTGTAAATTCCGCAAGGCGCTGTACCGTGATGCTTCTCATGCAGATCACCTCTTCTTTTTCCGGGGATGCCCGGGTGTCGGCTGCATCCATTTTGATTCATTATAAAATGGATGGATTTTCATGTCAATGAGCCGCCGCCCATTTTTGGGGCCAGATCCGGTGCAAAACACAAAAAGGAGCCTCCCGCCGCAAAAGCGGGAAGCCCCTGGATCCGTTATGAAAGATCAGACGGGATGAGACTGATTGGTGTAGTCCACATGGTCGCCGTCCACGCCCTGCTTCTTGGCATTGCGCTTTTCAAAGAACTTGGGTGCCACCTGCGGGAACATTGCGTAGGTCAGCACATCCTCTTCCTGCGTTGCCCACTTGGCAGCTTCTGCCTTCAGCTTGTCCATCTCAGGAGCCAGAGTATCAGCAAAGCGGCAGGTAATGGGCTGCTCGTCGCCCAGGATCTTCTTGGTGAACTCGGGCTTGATGGGAGCGGGAGTCTTGCCGTAATCACCGTGGACCAGACCCTTGAACTCCTTGGTGACCATCTTGTAGCGCTCGCCCAGGATCACGTTGAACACAGCCTGCGTACCAACGATCTGGCTGGTGGGGGTGACCAGCGGCGGATAGCCTGCATCCTCGCGGACGCGGGGGATCTCTGCCAGCACTTCGTCCAGCTTATCTTCCTTGCCGGCATCCTTCAGCTGTTTGAGCATGTTGGAGAACATGCCGCCCGGCACCTGATACAGCAGGGTGTTTGCATCCACGCCCAGGCTCTTCGGGCTGATCTGGCCGTTGGCAATGTACTTCTCGCGCAGCTTTGCAAAGTATGCGCGCACAACGTTCAGCTGCTTCAGATCCAGACCGGTGTCGTAATCGGTGCCCTGCAGGGCAGCGACCAGACTCTCGGTGGGCATGTGGCTGGTGCCCAGGCTCAGGGGGCTCATGGCGGTATCGATGATGTCGGCACCTGCCTCGATGCCCTTCAGGATGGACATGGAAGCCAGACCTGCGGTGTAGTGGCTGTGGATGTCAACAGGGATGCTGACGGTCTCCTTCAGCTTCTTCACCAGATCGTAGCAGGTATAGGGGGTCAGCAGACCGGCCATATCCTTGATGCAGATGGAGTTTGCGCCCATCTCCTCCAGGGTCTTGGCGTAGGCTGCAAAGTACTCGTTGTTGTGCACGGGGCTGAGGGTGTAGCTGATGCAGCCCTGCACATGTGCGCCTTCCTTGTTGGCTGCCTTGATGGCGGTCTGCAGGTTGCGCGGATCGTTCAGTGCATCGAAAATACGGATCACGTCGATGCCGTTTGCAACAGACTTCTGCACAAAGTACTCAACGGCATCGTCTGCGTAGGGGCGGTAGCCCAGCATGTTCTGGCCGCGGAACAGCATCTGCAGCTTCTGGTGGGGCAGCTCCTTGCGCAGGATGCGCAGGCGCTCCCACGGGTCTTCGTCCAGAAAGCGGATGCAGCTGTCGAACGTAGCGCCGCCCCAGCACTCCACGGAAAAGTAGTTGATCTTATCCATTTCCGGCAGGATGGGACGCATCTCATCCATGGTCATGCGGGTGGCCAGCAGAGACTGGTGGGCATCGCGCAGGACGACCTCAGTAACCTTGATCGGCTTTTTGGCCATGATTGTCACCTCTCCCTTAGTTCATGGAAACCAGAACGTCACCGGAGTTGACGGTGTCGCCCTTGTTGACGTTGATGGAAGCCACAGTGCCATCCTGCGGAGCAACGATCTCGTTCTCCATCTTCATGGCCTCCAGGATCACCAGCACGTCGCCAGCCTTCACGGATGCACCGGCCTTGACCTTGACATCCAGAATGTTGCCGGGCATGGGAGCCTTGACGGCAACGGCACCAGCAGCGCCTGCAGCAGCCTTGGGAGCAGCAGCGGGAGCCGGAGCAGCCTTAGGAGCGGCGGGTGCGGCAGGAGCTGCAGCAGCAACCGGAGCAGCACCAGCGGCAGTCTCCTCCACGGAGACGCTGTAAGCAACGCCATTGACGGTAATATTGTAGTACTTCATGGAAGGATCCTCCAAATCAAAATCGTATCAAAAAGATTTATACAGACGATTACAGAGCCATGTTGCCGTGCTTCTTGGGCAGGCGGGCAGCACGCTTGGTGCTCAGCAGTTCCAGTGCGGCAACAACGCTTGCACGCACATTGGCTGCATCGCAGGTCAGGTCAGCAGCGCCGCAGGCAACTGCATTTGCTGCGCTGCACACCTCAGCGGTGTAAGCGGCAGCCTTTGCGTTGGTGGCTGCAATGATGTTGTCGGAAGCATCGATCTCTTCCTTGTACAGGACGCTGACCGCTGCGCTGGGTTCCAGTGCGCTGACGGTGCAGCCAGCCACGGCAATGCGCAGATCGGCAGCAGCCAGAGCGGTGTAAACAGGGCCGACGGCCTTGCCAGCCAGCACAGCCACCTTTGCGGTGGTAGCGTCGGCATAGGTAGCAGCCAGACGGGCAGCCTCACGGATGCCGCCTGCAATGTCGTCGGTCGCGCTGGGCACAAAGCCCTCGGTATCCACAATGGTGATCACCGGCACGCTGAAGGCATCACACAGACGCACAAAGCGGGAAGCCTTGGCCACGCAGTTGTGGCACAGGGTCTTGCCGGTGGCCACAACGCCCACGGCGTTGCCGCCCACGGTGGCAAATGCAGTGTAAACAGACTTGCCAAAGCCTGCATACAGCTCCACAGCGCTGTCCTTATCGACCACGGCAGCAGCAGCCTTTGCAGGCTCTGCACCGGCAGCCAGAGCAGCAGTGGGCTGCTCGAACTCAAAGATCGCAGGGCCGGTCAGGTTATTGGCCGGCAGCAGGCCCACGATGTGAGCAGCTTTCTCGGCAGTTTCCTCAGCAGTGGGTGCCACAATGGCAGCCACGCCAGCCTTTGCAGCGGCGGCTGCGGTGCCGGCATCGGCCACCTTGTCGCCCTTGGCAGCAGAGGTGAACGGAGCGGTGAAGAACAGCTCTGCGCCCTCAGCCATGATGCAGACATCTGCATTGGCAGCGCTCAGTGCGCTGGTGCCGCCGCAGACACCCAGAACAACCGCCACCTGCGGGATCACGCCGGAAACCTTTGCGATCTGCGCATTCAGCTTTGCGCTGGCGGTCAGCACGTCCAGCCCCTCAGCCAGCTTTGCGCCGACGGAGTTGTAGAAGGTGACGACCGGGCAGCCAGTCTGAGCTGCCATCTCCAGAACCTTGATGTTCTTTTCAACATCCTTTACGGTAACAGCTTCGCCGTTCTGGTAAACAGCGTAAGCCTGCTGACCTGCCGCATAGCCGCAGGCAGCGCTCACTGCACCGTCAGCAAACAGTGCAGTGTATTCCCCGTCATCAAAAAACTTGGCGAGGATTTCTCCCTTATTGATCTTTGAAGCCATGGTAAGACCTCCTGGTTGTCTGTGTGAGCTTTCAAAATTAGTTTTATTATACTGAATTTTCCATAAAAATGCAAGAGATTCTATAAAAGTCCATGCGAATCAACATCTGTCGGCAAAGTTCTACAATTTTTTAACGATTCATCGTTTCTCCGCTTTCTCGCCTTTTTGCGGGCATTTTGCGCCGCACACTCAGCTGCCAAAAATTCTCTTTTAATTTTGTGGATTCTGTCTGCCCCTGCTGCATTTTATTTTATAAGAAGTTATGTTACACTATTTAATATGTAAATTTTTTTCGCAGAACAGCCCGCCGGGAAGCTTCGGGGCAGGTCATTTTGCAGAATATAAAAGGAAGGCCATGTCAAATTGAAAGATCTGCTCACTTCACTCCGCGCCTCCAACGAAACCTACAACTCCATGAAGCACTCCGCCCGGGCTATCATCCGCCGCGCCGAGATCCCCCTGCTCGCGGTCATCGTCCTGTATAAGGCTGCAACGAACCTGCTGTTCGTCCCCCTGATGCAGCAGCTCTGGTCGCTCACGCTGCGGTTCGCACCCATGCACTACCTGAGCAACAACAACGCTTCCGATATCTTTTCCTCCCCCGCGATCATCCTGTGCATCACGCTCATTGCCATCCTGACCGCGTTCTGGGCGCTGTATGAGTTTTCCGTCCTGCTGCATGGGCTGGATCTTGCCCGCAAGGGCGAAACGATCCGCCTGCCTGCCCTGCTGCGCACCTCTCTTGCAGATATCCGCCACGCATTCCTGCCGCAGAACTGGCTCGTTCTGGTCTACAGTGCCGTGCTGATCCCGTTCACCAATTTTTTCCTCGCCTATAACTATATCACGCAGCTTGCCGTGCCGGAATACATCATGGGTGTCATCCGGGCAAACAGCCGGTATTACCTGCTCTATCTGGCTGCCGGTGCTGCCTTGCTGTTCCTCTGTGTCAGCTGGGTGCTGGTGCTGCCGCTGTTCGTGCTGGAGCGCAAAAGCCTGTGGCAGTCGGTAAAGGAAAGCTTTTGCTGTATCCGCAGGCGCGTCTTCCGTGCTTTTCTTTTGCTGCTGCGCTGGAACCTCTCGGTCGTCCTGCGTTCCCTGCTGCTGACGGCAGCGGTTGCCGTGCCGCTGTACGGCATCATCATTGCGGTCGGGCTGCAGAGCACACAGGCCATGTTTGCACTGTCCCGCGCGGCGCTGGCCATTGAGATGCCTTTCTTCCAGTTCCTGATCGACTGCGCCATCACCATGGCGCAGTGCACGATCCTCGCCATGCTGCACTGCCGCCTGCGGGAGCCTCTCCCCTCTGAGCCGGAGCCGGTCCAGAGCGGAAAGCATCACCGTTCCACCGGCAGGCTGCTTCTGGGTGCATCGGTTGCGGGTGCTACTCTGCTCACCTTTGCGCTGGCATTCTGTTACCTTGCCCTGCCCAGAGACGACGAGCTGCTCTCCATGCTGGGCGGCGTTGCGCCGGTAGTCACCGCGCACCGCGGCTACTCCGCTGCCGCACCGGAAAATACCCTGCCCGCTTTCCAGCTGGCCATCGATCAGGGCTGCGAGTGGGCCGAGCTGGATGTGCAGATGACCAGGGACGGCGTGGTCATGGTGACCCACGATACCAGCCTGCGCCGCTGCACCGGCCGCAACGAGAACATCTACGACCTGACCTGTAACGAGGTTCGCAAGCTGGATGCCGGGCGCTGGTTCGGCCAGAAGTACACTGGTGCCAAAGTTCCCACACTGGAAGAAGTGCTGGACCTGTGCAAAGGTAAGATCCAGCTGAACATTGAGATCAAGCCCAATGCCGCCACCCCGGAGCTGGAAGCGGAAACCATCCGCATCATCCGCGAAAAAGGCTTTGCGCAGGACTGCACCATCACCTCGCAGAGTTATGAGACCCTCTGCAAGGTCAAGGAGCTGGCACCGGAGATCCGGACCGGCTATATCCTTGCACTGGGCGTGGGCAGTTATTACGATCTGCCTGCCGCAGATTTCTTCAGCGTACAGTCCACCTTTATCACCTCCGGTATGGTGCAGCAGATCCATAAGCGCAGCAAGACGATCTCCGCATGGACCGTCAACCGCGAAGAGGATGCCAGCGAACTGCTGAGCATCGGCGTGGACGACCTGATCACCGATAAGCCGGATATGATCCAGCAGCTGCTGAGCGAGGATGCCGACCTTGACAACAGCCTCGTCCTCCTGCGCGACTTCATCTGTGACCTGTTCGCTCCGTCCGATGTCGATGAACCCACTCCTGAGGAAGAGACCATCGAAGAAGCCATCGAGGACCCGGACGAATTGCTGGATGCGTCGTAATCGCGGCAAACATCAAGTATTCTGTTAAACTACCCGTACACACATAAAAAGCCCCCTGCCAGTTCATCACCGGCAGGGGGCTTACAAGTTTACCTGATCCAGTTTTATCAAGAAAGCTTACTCGAGCTCGGTAGGTTTGTTTCTAAACTAAACAAATTTGTTTAGTGCATCTATTCTTGGATGTTCACTTTTCCATGAGATTGCCGTGGTAGATGTGGCTTGCTGATTTTTTAGTATCAGGATAGTATCACACGGAACAACAACCTCTGACTGTATTATAGCGTGTTTCAGCTCTTGATGCAACTACCTGTTATGCGTCCCACTTTACCTGAACATTCGTCTCAACCTTTGCAATGTTCTGCGCAAACGCAAACGTTCACCTTCGAGAGCTGAATTTTCTTTGAAGGAAGGATTTTTTCAAGTTTGGCAATATTACAATTCGTGTACGACCTCCCGATCTAGAACGAGCTTGCGTTCCTTCCAGTCGGGCATATAGTTGGAGAGAAAGGCATAGAACTGCTTGCTGTGGTTCGGATATAGAAAATGCACCAGTTCATGCAGGACCACATAATCAATATAGGGCGTTCTGGCCTTGATCAGATAGAAGTTAAAGGTTATCACATGTCGTGCAATGCTGCAACTTCCCCACAGTGTCTTCATCTTCCGGATCGATAATTCAGGCATTGCAACACCATATTTTTCTACGATGGGATACCAAACATGCACACGTTCCTGCAGGATCTCTTTCGCCTGCCTGCGCCACCACGCCTCAAACAACTGCTTTACATGCGCCTGATCCTCGGGTGACTTACAGCAGATACGAATCTTCTTTCCCTCTGCATATACACATTCCTTTTCGCACTGTGACAATGCAAAGATCATATCTTCGCCCAGCATCCGGATAGAGTATCCGTTCCGAATCTCTTTGGTTGCGGCATAGCCGACAGTTTTTTGGAAAGATTGCAATTTCAACTCGATCCAGCCGCTCTTTTCCATAAGGAACGATTCCGCCCATGCGTCGGGGGCGGATTGCGGCAGCGATAGCACAATTTTCTGATTCGGATAGACCTTCAGGCGGCAGGTCTTCATTTTTTTTCGATCAAGGTTGACCGTCACTGCACTTCCGAATGTTGGCAGTGTTATGCAGATGGTTTCCATTGTCAATAGCCTTTCTTTGCAATCATCATGATCTCGTCAATGATGATGTCGATTGTATCCAAGGGCCAGTCCAGCTTTTGATCTTCCATGTAGTCAAACAGCAAATCGTCCAATGCCTTTTTCATGTTCCTGTGGACGATCACATTGTCCCGCCAGTCGCGTTTCGCATGGCCCACAATGATTGCTTTGATGTCCAGCGCAAGCTTACCCAACGATTCGGAGGGCTCTGCCTCCTGCCCGTCCAGAGATTTTTTGATTCCGGCACACACTGCACCGTAAAACGATTTTGCATCACCATCATCCACGATGTTTTCCGGGTATTCCACCGAGCTGCGGCCAGTCCGGTAATCCTCAGCCATTTTTTCCATCGCTGATAGGTATTTTTCACCGTTCCTTTCCTCCTGATAATCCTGAAGCGTCTTGTTAATCCGCTCCATAAAGGTCATATAACGAATGGGGTCCACATATCTCTGGCTCTCCAGGACCTCGACCTGACGGGTCTGGATGGCTTCGGCTTTTGCTTCGTCAGATCCAAGTCTGGCCAGCTGTTCCTGCATTTTTTCCTTATTGGTAATATCCAGCGGCTCAATCAGGGTCTTTGCATCTTTCGCATGGACATAGGTGTTGAGCAGTTGACGAATGCCGTCTTCATATCTTGAAAAATCCACACTGTCATTGAAACGGAGCGTCACGCTGTCTTTCAGTTTTTTGAAGAACAGGTAATCTTTGCGATACATTTCAGCTCGCTCAAAACCGACCTGTTCAAACAGCTCATAGCTGGAATACAAAAAGTCCACCATCTTGGCAAAAGCAGACAGCTTTTCGTAAAAATCTCTACGGAGATCATACTCCCGTAGCCGTTCCTGCCAGACATTCGCACTGGTTTCGTTCCGGTCAATCCCGTCAAAGATGTCCCACAGTTCCTGATACAGTGCTTCAAGTTTCGTCTTTTCGTCGTTGATCGTTGCAATGGCCGATTGGATCTCTGTGCGGTCGAACAGATTCATGCCGGACTGCTCGTCACTATAAAGATCCAGTGCTGAGTTCAGTTTTTTGAAAATGCCGATGTAATCCACGACCAGACCAAAATCCTTGTCCGTATAAACGCGATTGACACGTGCAATGGCCTGCAAAAGGGTATGGTCCTGCAATTTTTTATCCACATACAGCACAGCGGCAATGGGAGCATCAAATCCGGTAAGGAGTTTGTCCTTTACAATCAGCAGATCCACGTCACCGTCTGGGTCTGTGAAGCGTCCTGTCACCGAATCTTCATAGGCATCATAATTATTTTTGAAAAGTGGATCGACCTCTTTGCGAAAGAACTCTGCAATGGTCTTCAAAGACTGCGGCGTATTAGTTTCATCATCGCCTTCTTTTGCAGAATTGGGTGTAATAACTACCGCCGGCGTGATTCCTCCAAGACCCCGGAGTTTGTAGAACAGCTCGACCGCCTCTGCGCGAGATGAGCATGTCAGCATCGCTTTGAATCCCTTGGGCCGCACATAATGGACAAAATGCTCGTGCAGATCAAATGCAATCATGTTCAGGCGCTGTTCTGTCTGTGCCAGCGCAACAAAACGGCTGTATTTGACTTCCAGATCCTTCCGGGCATCTTCGGTCAGCCCCACCGTGATGTGCTTCAGATGTTCATTGATCTGCTGGCTTGTGACCTCTTGCGGAATCACACGACCTTCGTACACGATGGGCACTGTAACTTTATCATCGATAGCATCCTGCAGGGTGTATTTGTCAATCAGGGGGCCAAACTTGGCATAGGTGTCCTTTGCCGGGACAATCTTCCGACTCGTATCCTTCGGCTGCTTCTGGATCAGTGGTGTGCCAGTAAATGCAATCTTGACAGCATTCGGGAGCACCTTATTCATGTAGAGATTGAGTTTTCCATACTGCGTTCTGTGCCCCTCATCGATGAACAGAAACAGATTCTTGCTATCATTGCAGTATTCCTGCTTGACTGCTGCTTCAAACTTGTTCACCAGTGCTGTAATGACCGTATTGCTGTTGTCCTGCAAAAGTTCGATCAGCCCCTTGCCGGTTTTGGCTCGGTGGGGACTCATCTGGGTATGGATAAAATTATCTCGGATCTGTTTATCCAGATTGACGCGATCCGTGACCATAATAAACCGCGGTTCCCGGATCTGGCTTTCGGGTTTCATGCTCTCCCGGGTGATCATCTTTGTCAGCATAATCATCGTGATCGTTTTGCCGCTGCCCTGCGTATGCCAGACAACACCGTTTCTGGTGTGCGCATTGTCTCTCAGCAAAATGCGATCCATGCACTTTTTGACCGCAAAATACTGCTTATATCGACAGATCTTTTTCACATTGTTATCGTAGATGATAAAGTTGCGGATCAGGTCCAGCAGCCGCTCCGGATGCAGCAACGATACCAGCGCACGGTCCTGTTCCCGGATCTGTCCATCCGGTGAACATTTTCTGCACCAGTCGTTCAGCCAATCCTTGTTATCCTCATGCCAGGACACAAAATATTTTGCCGGTGTACCGCAGGTGCCATACAACACCTTATCCGGGTTCATTGCCATAACAAGCTGTGCATAGCGGAACAGCTGCGGGATATAGTCCTCGCCCCAGTTCCGGATATTCTGCGTCACGCCTTCCATAACATCCACGCTGGATTTTTTACATTCGATTACGACCAGCGGGATGCCGTTTACCAACACAACAAGATCCGGACGGACAAATTTCCCGTTCGGACGTTCCACCTCGAACTCGTCGGTCACCTGAAACGTGTTGTTTTCCGGGTGTTCAAAGTCGATATAGCGGATATCAAACGACTGCCGGGTGCCATCCGGAAGTTCTTCCTCCATGCTCTTGCCGGAGCAGATCAGCTCGTAGATTTCCTTATTTGCGGCATAAAGCCCTGCCACGCTGTTCTGATCCACCGCCTGCATCGCTCTGGCAATAGCGCCCCCAGAAAAGTACCTCGTCTCACTGCCAAACCGGTAGGTTTGTTTGCTCAGAAATGCCTGCAATTCTTCCGTAAACAGCACTGCTTTCCGGGAGCCGCGCTTCCGTTCTGCCTCGCTGCGGGGCACAATGGTATAGCCCAATCGTTCAATTACTTTCAGTGCCCGATCCTGTGACTCGGGGCGTTCGTTAAAAATCGTGTGGTCCGGCATATCATTTTCCTCTGTCCTGCTGCCTGCAGGAAACTCCACTGGCTGCTGTTTTTGTTGTTATCCTTGTACCCGGACAATCCCTGTCAGCAGCAGTTTTGCCAATGTTTTTTTGTAGGTTTTTGTCTCCTCCAGCTCACGTTGATGAAGGGTGATGAGGTTATTGATAGCATTTAAATCCTGTCCAATTTTTACCTGTTCTTCATACTTAGGGTACTTAATTATCTGCTGATGAAGAATACTTCCCTTTATACCCTTAACCGTTCCACCAGAACTTTTTGCATTTAAAATATTCTGAAATTCTGGCGACAATAGATAGTATTTTAAATATGTGTTAGCAATAAGATTTCTATGTCCTCGATACTTTATGATTCGTTGTGCTAGTGCTATATTTTCCTTATTTACTTGGGCTACATTGCCACAAGGTGCTTCTGTAGTTATAAGAACATCTCCAATTTCTGGTTTACCTCTATGCATTGTTTCTTCGTAATCGTCTTCAGAAATATATTCTTGTGATGTTTCATAATCTATATACCCATCTTTAATATTTTTAGCTGTTACGAGAAAATTTCCCGAATCAGTTTTTGTCGGTGTTTTTCCTCTATAATCAACATAATCACAAACATCAATTAACTTACGCTGTTCCCAAGCGCCAGTAAATCCCGGAAAGCGAATTTCCGGCGTATCGCAGCCTTTTGCAGGGAACATTTTCCGCAGGAATTCTTTTTTCAGTTGTTTCAGCTCATCGAGTTTCTGCTCTTTCAATTCGATCACATGGTCGCATTGTGTAAGGATTTCTGTGATGCGTTCCTGTTCTTCCAACGGTGGAAAGACAAGCATCGAATGGAAAAAATCCTCTGTCGATACATTCAGCAGGCCGTGATTTCGGGCACCCTCTTGAGCAATTTTATAAATTTCCCGATCAAAACAGCCCGCTTCAAAGTACTGAAGATAGAACTCGGAATTTACCCCCTGCCGGGGCGTAAAACAAAGATATAGCGGAGATACGATGCCTTTCTCATACGCATCCAACCGCTTGATCGCACCATAGGCATACCCAGACGAATAACTCTTGTTATAAGAAAAATCACCCCTGTGCAAGAGGGTGTATCCTGTCTTGTTTTCGCTTGCATACAGGGTGTTGTAATACTCAATTTGGCTTATCAGTCCCTGCTGCGCCGAGATTGTAAGCACATTCTGGTTGTTCTCGTCGTTTTTCCTTGTCACCCTGCTGAACAGCGAATCAAACCGAACAATATGCCACTCCTTCGGTATCTTGTATCCATCGCAGCTTTTATACCCTTCCGGGCAGTCCTGTCCTGTCTCGGAGTGCTTTTTTTCTTGGGTCATCGTGTGACCTCCTTATTCTTTGCGTTGTTACAGCCCCAGCTCTTTCAGGTACGCATCCATTTTTGCTTCTGCCTCGGCAATCTCCTGTTTCAGGCGGGTGATATTTGCCTGTACAGCAGCGATATCCACGACTTCTTCCTCTTCAAAGGTGTCCACATAGCGCGGGATGTTCAGGTTGTATTCGTTTTCCTGAATTTCCTCCCGCGTTGCCACATGCACAAACCCGGGCTGCTCTGTACGGCTGTGATAAGCGTCTACAATAGCGTCGATATGCTCCTGCCCCAGTTCATTCTGGTTCGTTGCCTTGATATAACGCGGGTTGCCTGCCTCATCCGTTTTGCTGGCATCAATGAACAGGACATCCGTGGTAGGACGGTTCTTTTTGAACACAAGGATGCACGCCGGGATGGACGTACCATAGAACAAGTTCTCCGGGAGGCCGATCACAGTATCCAGCAGATTTTCTTCTACCACCCGCTGGCGGATCCTGCCCTCTGCCGCGCCACGGAACAGTACGCCATGCGGTGCGACCGCCGCGATCCGGCCGTTTACGGACAGGCTGGCGATCATGTGGAGCAGGAATGCCCAGTCGCCCTTACTTGCAGGCGGCACGCCCCAGTCAAACCGATGGAATTTGTCCAGTGATGCCTCCATCTTGAACTCTTTTTTGCCCCTTCCAGAGGATTCGCCGCCGGGGTTGAAGCCGGATGCCCATTTGTCCTTAGAGAACGGCATATTGGCAACGATGGCATCGAACAGCAGCAGATTTCCGTCTGCATCCAGAAACACCGGATTAGCAAGGGTGTCGCCCCAGCCGATCTTCGCATCCCGAATTTCGTGGATATACATATTCATCTTTGCCATGGCGACCGAAGAACCGTTGACCTCCTGCCCATAGATAGATACTTCCTTGCTGTTCTGCTTTTTTGCGGCTTTGATCAGCAGGGAGCCAGATCCGCAGGTGGGGTCGTAGACACGTTCCCCGGGCTGCACGTCCACGATGCGTGCCATGATCTCAGAAACTGCCGCAGGAGTATAGAAAGACCCTGCCTTCTTGCCCGCCATGCTTGCAAACTGGCCAATCATATACTCATACGCATCGCCGATCACATCTGCAGGCACCTGCCCTTCCTTGACTTCGATCGCAGACGGCCGAAGATCCAGAGGTTCAAAATCCTCCAGCAAATCCCGGAGGATGGCATTTTTATGTTCCCGGGTACCAAGCGCATTTTCACTGTTGTAATCCACTGCGCTCAGCACACCGGCAAGCTGCTGATTGTTATCCGCCTCGATCTGCCGCATCGCCGCATTCATCAGCTGCCCGACATTGTCAGCAAAGCGTTGCTGATACAGATCATAGAATGAGCACCCCTCTGCGACCATGAACGGCAGATATTTTTTCTGGCGTTCCAGACGGATACCGGAGTATTGTTTGCTCAGTTCTTCCACTGCGTCGGTATACGAATCGCTCAGGTATTTGACAAACATCACCGGCAGAACGTAATCCTTATAGTTTGCGGCGTCAATGGTATCCCGCAGCGTGTCTGCGCCGCGCATCAAAGCGCTTTCAATATCTTTTTTCGTCGTCATCTCAACGTTCCTCCCATGATCTTCCTGATTGCAATTTCAGTCAGCTGCCGTTCCTGCTCCATCAGTTTCAGGTACATTCGCTCCTTTTTGCGGCAAAGCGTATCCATCTCAACGACCCGCCTCTGCGTCTCCTTATCCGGAACTTCAATCTGCAGTTCCATAATGGTACCAAGTTTTACCACTCGTTGGGTAGTTCCGCTCTCGATTCTCCGGATTTTCTCCTGAATTTCTTTTTGTGAAAGTGAGATCCTCAAAAATTCTGGCAACAGAATTGTGCAGTCCTTCACCTTCAGGATGGCAAGCTGCGATGGAACAAGCAGCTTTTCCTGCCCTTCTTCAATCACTACGGGGCACAGCGGTGAAAAGAGTCGTATCACAACATCTCCAGGGGACGCAAACCAAGCATGGTTCAGTGTCTCACTGGCGCAAAAGTCCTCCAGAGCACTGCTGTCGATCTCTCCATCCTCTGTCAATGCACGGAGCGTCAGCCTTTTGTACGGGCAGCCACCGTTTCCGTAAGCCTTAGTTTCCTTCCTGCTCAGTACCAGACCGCCCTGGGCTTTTACAAGTTCCGAGATCTGCATCATCATAACTTAACATTTCCCTCCTCGCAAAAAATGGCCCGCCCGTATACGGGGCGGGCCATTCCTGCCGTCAAGAGTGGTGACTTTCCGGGCAGCAGAAGCAACAACCGTCTACCTGGCGATAATACTTCCGGGCAGCATTAACAGCCTCCCGCGAGGTACTGAAACAGCCTAAGTAGACCCTGTTCTCCGCACTCGGCAACCAACTACAGTCCGAGCGGTGAACCTCATGGTCACCGTTCGGCTGAGCGTTGCTGTTCACATAAAAATACATGGACATGCACTCGTCCTCCTTCTTTGAGATAGTACAAGCCCACGTTGACAAAAGCCCAGAAATCTGGTATCATAACAATGCGTCTATTATGATCGTACGTGGGAAGTCCTCAGATACAGCTGGAACTGTCGTCTGGGGACTTTCTTCTTGTCCGCTCATATAATACCATACCAATCCCAGGCCTGTCAAGGCTTTTGGGGGAATTCTTTCGCAATATCAAAATATGACGTCAAAATTAAATGCACCAAGGTGCTACTCCACCCAATGTTACTCTGACAGGCCCGTTCCGACATCTGATTGGCACGAGCCTGTTTGGTGCAATGGCACACTTCGTTTATTGTGTGACTTTGAGTGTGCAGGAAATTGCCGTCAAAGCGATATCATACCCTGTCGATAAAAACTCAATCTCAGCGAGCCACCAAGCGCTCCACCAACGTGTGATCACATTCAAACAGATAGAGCAGCCGTTGTGCAGCACCAGACGGTGCATTTTTTCCGGCCTCCCACGACTCAACTGTTCTCGGAGAAACGCCAAGCGCCGTTGCAAGTCCTCTCTGGGAAAGTTTTAGTTCCTTGCGCGTCCGGGCCACATCATCTGCCTTATATGCAGGAATCGGCGTTTCCCGCACCACTGTACGGCAACGGCTTTTATCGCCCTTTGTGTAGTCAACGGCCTGCTCAAGACTTTCCTTCAAAGCGTCAAAGTAATCGAAGTTTTCCATAAGTCAAGCCTCCTTTATGGTTTCAATCAAATTACGAATAATTTTCTTCTGTGCAGGGTTCATGTCCGTCTGCACATTTTTGGGATAAGCAAGGAGCAAGAAAATTTGCTTCTTCACCACAACATCCACATAAATCACGCGCCCACCGCCAGACTTTCCTCGTCCGGTCAATGGAATCCGGATTTTACGTGCTCCTGCCAAGTCAGGAATCACATCTCCAGCATCCGGGTTTTCGAGCAGAACATTCTGAAGCTCCCGCAATTCTTCATCGCCAAGCCCCATATGTTCCCATGACTTTTCAAATCCGGCGGTCATTACAAATAGTCTTTTCACCTGCGATTCCCCTCTCCTACCTTTATTATATACTATTCAATCGTAGTTATCAACACTTTTTTAAAACGACACGTGCAAAAAAGACGGTTCGTTTTCTCTGTATCGTCCATTTCTCATGTTTCCGTTTTGACCAAGCACTTGTAGGTCTGGCAAAACAGATCCAAATTCGCACCCTTGATAGTAAAATTTCAATTATATTCTCATTCATATCTTAAAAAGAAATAAGATATTATATTGTATTTTTTGCCAAAATAGTGTACACTCATCCCATCTCGTCCACTGTCTGTATCTCGGACGGAGTTTCGTATCGTCAAACACCTGTGAACTGAGAGGAAAGCCTATGAAAGCAAAAAAGACCAAGCTGCCTGAAAAACTGTATCACTACACCGACCCCATTAAGTATCGGATGATTCTTGCAACTGGGAAACTGCTTCTGACACCTTCCAATCTGAAATATGACAACGCCACACTCCATGACGAACCACTCTTTTTTAATGGGCAGAAAATTGGTTATAAATCCGTTGACAAATATGAAAACTATCACCCTGTCGTCTGGCTGACTGCCAATGACCATGCTGGTGCCAAAAATACCGGCCTGTCCAACGACAAAATCATGTGCCGCATTACCGTCAGGACCAATGGTAAAATCTGGCTGTATCTGCCTTGGCGCACGTTCTGCGACAAGTACAACGCTGACCGCAGCGTTGCCTCAACCCTCAAACAAACCGCTAATGACTACCTGAACTGGTATGTCTGTGAATCTGAGATTCCAGTTGCGGACTTTGCAAAGGTCGAGTTTCTAGCTGAAGATAGCACCTACAAAGACGAGAAAGACATTCCCGGGTTTGCTCTGACAGATATTGCCCCGGAACTTTTTGAGTAAAATATCACTTATATGTACAGACCCCCGCCAGCATTCGCTGACGGGGGTCTGCTATGCTTACAGCTCTATGCTGTTCTGCCTGTTCTTCTTCTGGCTTCTATCCGCAGTCTGCTCCCGCTCCCTCATAAGTCCAATGACCTGCTGCATCTTTTCGGCACCGAAATAGTTCCATACTCGCCTGAAATCACGTTTCATCGCATAGAGCTGAGAGTTTTCAGCCTCCACCTCTTTCAGCCGCTGGCTTAGATGATGGGTAGCCTTCTTCTCGTCCTGATAGAAGTGCAGATACTTATCCCTCTCATCCTTGACCTCCCAGTACTTCCGATGGAGGGCAAAGAGTACCTTCACCAACTTCTGGATCAGCGGCATGGCCTTCTTCTCCCGATAGCTCTTGGCGGTCTCAAACGTGGCTGCTTCTGGCACCCATTCTTCTGGCCGCTGGGAGTATTGCGCTGACAGATTTTCCAGTCCCTCCATGATGGGAGCCAGTTTGTTCAGCTTCTGGCTCTGCTTCTGGTAAAAATATCCCTCAGTGCTGTAATGCTCATCGACAGGCACACTGTCTGTCCGCATTTCGCTCCGAAGGACTAGCGGCGGGGTATTCTGTTTCATTGTTTCTTCTCCTTAAAGGCTGCAGAATTCAGCCTATCGAAGTTAAAGACAGGTTTTGCAACACAGCGGCACTGGTACAATTGGGGCAAGCATCAGGATTGCATACCCTCTGCGGCCTGTCTTTTCGACCACAATGATGTTTCTTTGCCATCAGGATCCTCCCCTACGCACCGGCTTCTTGCCGTTCCCAGCAAACTTTTCAGGCCGTTCATCACTCATGCCGCGAGCCAGAACCAGTGCCCTCTGGTCGTTCGGCATCTGGTAGATGCAGCCAGTCGGAATGTGCATATACAGATCATTCAGCACAGCGCGGGCAATTTCTGCCGTTTCGTACTGACCCAGACGATATACCGCGCCGCCACCCGTATAAGAACAACAAGAAATGCCTTGTCTGCGAATACGGCAGGCTGCGCATCCGCTCTGACAGCGGACTAAATATTTATTTTCTGCTTAGCAATTCCGACAACGTAGACCAGTTCAAGGCAATTCTTCCACAATAAAAAAAGACCCCGGCCATTATAAAAATGGTCGGGGATTTATAAACTCTTCAGGAGGTATATTCGATGCCCTGCTATAAAGACGAAAAAACGGGAACTTGGTATTGCCAGTTTCGATATACTGATTTCACCGGAGCGCAGAAGCAAAAGCGCAAGCGCGGCTTCAAAACCCGCCGCGAAGCGCAGGAGTGGGAGCGGGGATTTCATCTGCAGAAAGCCAAAAGCTGTGATATGACACTTGCCAGCTTTGTGGAGTTATACTTCAACGACCGGGAGCATCATGTCCGTGGCACCACAATGGACACTAAGCGAAATATTTTTGACACCAAAATTGTTCCGCTTCTCGGAAATCGGAAAATGAACGAAATCACAGCCCTGGACATTCGAGACTGGCAACAGCGGGTCAAGGAGATGGGCGAAGCCACTGGTCTGCCTTATGCGGAAACGTATCTCTATACCATTCATGCACAGTTGACTGCCCTCTTTAACTATGCCAAGACATTCTACGGTCTGCAATTCAATCCGTGCGATGCAGCCGGCTACATGGGGTCCTCTATCGCCGGTGAAATGCTTATCATCACAAAAGACCAGTACGAGATTTTACGAAAAGAATTTCGCAATGAGGCCTATCTTCTGGCATTTGATATTCTATTCTGGACAGGATGCCGTGAAGGTGAAATGTTGGCGCTGCTGCCGAAAGACCTGACTGACGATGACCAGTTGCGAATCTATAAAACTTATCACCGGAAAAAGGGTCAAGACATTCTCGGTCCCACCAAGAATAGCAAAAAGGGCGGCAACAGAAATGTGCCTATCCCCCATTGGCTGGCAGAAGAATTTCGTACCTACTGTTCTAAACTATACGGCCTGACCCCAGATGATCGGGTATTTTACATGACCTGTACAGCCCTCAACAAAGAACTGACCCGCTGCACCCAGCTAACCTATCTGCCGGACATTCGCGTCCATGATCTTAGACACAGCCATGTTTCTCTCTGTATCGAACTTGGGTATTCTATTGTTCTGGTGGCCAAGCGAATCGGGGACACCGTTCCCGTTGTCATGCGGACATACGCCCATCTGTACCCCAATAAGCAGCGGGAACTCGTGTCAAGACTAGAAACCCTCAGTATTCCCTCTTCCTTCGATGAAGAATCCGATTTGATGCCACTCGGCTAGGGCCAAAACAGATGATGTCAAGGCCTGTTTTTTGATGTCATGATGTCACAAAAGCCCCAGAAAGTTTCGATTTCTCGTTGCTTTCCGGGGCTTTCAAATTATTCTTCGATAATAAACCGTGCTACCAATTCTCTGTACATCCAGCAAGTGTTTTTGAAGCGGATGATGTCAAAGTGATGTCATTTTTACAAGATTCATCGTTTTTTAAACGTAGACGCGATATATTTTCTTGTATTCCATTATTCGAGCTCAATGGTTGCCGGCGGCTTACCGGTGCAATCATAGAACACGCGGTTCACATGCTTGACCTCATTGACGATGCGGCTGGTGACAGTGCCCAGAACATCCCAAGGCATATTATAGCTCTCTGCAGTCATGAAGTCGGTGGTGGTCACAGCACGCAGCGCCACAGCGTAATCATAGGTGCGCTCGTCGCCCATGACGCCCACACTGTGCATGTTGGTCAAGGCTGCATAGTACTGGCTGATCTCCTTATCCAGACCCGCCTTTGCGATCTCCTCACGCCAGATCGCGTCGGCATCCTGCACGATTGCCACCTTCTCAGGGGTCACTTCGCCGATGATGCGGATGCCAAGACCCGGGCCCGGGAACGGCTGACGGCTGACCAGATATTCGGGCAGACCCAGCTCACGGCCAGCCTGACGCACTTCGTCCTTAAACAGGTTGCGCAGCGGCTCCACCAACTCCTTGAAGTCCACGGTGTCGGGCAGACCGCCGACGTTGTGGTGGCTCTTGATAACAGTGGACTCACCGCCCAGACCGCTCTCAACAACATCCGGGTAAATGGTACCCTGTGCCAGAAAATCCACCTTGCCGATCTTCTTTGCCTGCTCTTCAAATACGCGGATGAACTCTTCACCAATGATCTTACGCTTGCGTTCCGGCTCAGTGACGCCAGCCAGCTTTGCAAAGTAGCGGTCGCGGGCATCCACACAGATAAAGTTGATATCAAAGCCATTGGCATTGCCCGGACCAAAGACTGCACAGACCTCTTCCTTCTCGTTCTTACGCAGCAGACCGTGATCCACGAACACGCAGGTCAGCTGCTTGCCGATGGCCTTAGCCAGCATAGCTGCCAGAACGGAGGAATCCACGCCGCCGGACAAGGCGCACAGCACCTTGCCATCGCCGATGCGCTCACGCAGGGCCTTGACGTTGTTTTCCACAAAGGAGTCCATCTTCCAGTCGCCGGTGCAGCCGCAGACGTTGTACACGAAGTTGCGCAGCATCTTCTTGCCTTCCGCAGTGTGCAGCACTTCCGGGTGGAACTGGACCGCATACAGGCCCTTTTCCTCGTTCTCTGCCGCAGCTACCGGGCAGTTGACCGTGTGAGCAGTGATTTTAAAGCCGGGCGCTGCCTGCTCAATGTAGTCGTTATGGCTCATCCAGCAGATGGTGGAGGGCTGCACATCGGTGAACATCTTGCTGTTCGTGTCCACGAACACCTCAGTCTTGCCGTACTCGCGCTCCGGTGCGCGGCAGACATGGCCGCCCAGAAGATGCATCATCAGCTGGCTGCCATAGCAGATGCCCAGCACAGGCACACCCCAGTTGAAGATCTCAGGGTCGATCGTGGGAGAATCCTCCAGATAAACACTGTTGGGGCCACCGGTAAAGATGATACCCTTGGGGTTCTTTGCCTTGATAACCGACAGATCGGTTTTATAGGAATAGATTTCACAGTAGACATTGTTCTCGCGGACGCGGCGCGCGATCAGCTGATTGTACTGGCCGCCAAAGTCCAGCACGATGACAGTTTCATGCTGCATGAAGTTCTCTCCTCCCTTATCCATTCAATGTGTTTCTACAGATAGAATCAGTATATCACATCTGCCAAATAAAAGCGACATCATTTGTGAATTTTCCCGTTTTTATTTTTCACGTATGGGATGCCGCAGAACTGTTTTCAGTGTTCCCGGTGCAGCGCGGCGAGGATCACTCAGATAGATCTCGTGGTGGAAGCGTGTCTCTGAAAAATCAAGCCTATACCCCTGCTCTACGGCAAAGGCATCCATCTGCGCCAGCGTTTTCGGTTCTTCATCATAAGGGCCGATATGCAGGCACTGAACGCAAAGTCCCTCGTCATAGGTCAGGAATTCCGCCTTGGAAAAATCCTTTTTCTTTTTTGCCGTTGCTTCCTGTACGGCCCAATCAAACGCTTCCGACGTCACGAATTCCGGCAGGCGGATCATAGATGTCCACTCAAATAATTCTTTATGCGCATAGTCAACGCCATCCACGCCCTTCTGATGCCACAAGCCCTCCAACGGTGGAACCACATATTCAAAATAGCCGTCCATCTTGTGGCTGCCCTTATAGCTCATTTTGATGGTGAAAGCAATGCCGTACAGCACTCCCATAGCCTCCTGATAGGCTCCACCCGGAGCATTCGGGTCGCCCTTGCCGTGCACTGCCACAAAATTCATACGAGGTATCGTAATCAGATGCGGTTTTTTCGGCGGGAGATAAAATTCCCTGTACTCTTTCTTATAATCAAACGGCATTGCCCTTCACCTCTTCCAGAAGTTCACGCTGTTTCTTTTTGCTGAATCCTCTCAGCACCAGCCGATAGGACTTTTCCAGTATTTCCTGCAGTAGTTCATCCGGCACATTCCCCTCCGCTTTGACAGAGCTCCAGTGCGTTTTGTTCATATAATAACCCGGGATGATATCCTCATACTGCTGACGCAGAAATTCGCTTTCTGCGGGATCGAGCTTCATAGTAATATAGACCGGCTTTCCGCTGGAATCATCCAGACAGACCGCAGCAAACATTTTGTCTCCGATCTGGTAACGCACCCAGTTCCACTCTGCCTGTAAGTTCTTTGTCACACCGGGCTTTGACAGCAGATATTCATCGATCCATGGATATTTCATCCATCCACCCTCCATTCTGATTCAGATGCACATCCTCTTTCTGCTTTTCAGTATACCAGAACAACCTTGTTTTGTAAACAAAGAGTTGTGACATGCCGCAAAAAATCCCCTGCCCTTACAGACAGAGGATCTAAAACAAAAAGAGACCTTCCCACTCTCCGGAATGGGAAGGTCTCTCGTAAGTTTAACCTTTAGCCTTAGGAAAGGCGCGAAGGGTCAAAATCACTCAATGATCTTGCCAACAACGCCAGAACCAACGGTACGGCCACCCTCACGGATAGCGAAACGCAGGCCCTCTTCCATAGCAACAGGGGTCAGCAGCTCAACGTGCATCATGACGTTATCGCCGGGCATGCACATCTCAGTGCCTTCGGGCAGAGTGATGATACCGGTCACGTCGGTGGTGCGGAAGTAGAACTGAGGACGATAGTTGGAGAAGAACGGGGTGTGACGGCCGCCTTCGTCCTTGGTCAGAACGTACACCTGAGACTCGAAGGTCTTGTGGGGGTGCACGGAACCGGGCTTAGCCAGAACCTGACCACGCTCGATCTGGGTACGATCAACACCACGCAGCAGAGCGCCGATGTTATCGCCAGCCTCAGCGAAGTCCAGAGACTTACGGAACATCTCCAGACCGGTGATGGTGGTGCTCAGACGATCGGGCTTGATGCCGACGATCTCCATAGCATCGCCAACCTTAGCAATACCACGCTCAACACGACCGGTTGCAACGGTACCACGGCCAGAAATGGTCATGACATCCTCGATGGGCATCAGGAAGGGCTTGTCTTCCTCACGATCGGGGTTGGGGATATAGGTGTCAACAGCGTCCATCAGCTCCTTGATGCAAGCATACTCGGGAGCATTGGGATCGGTGGAGGTAGACTCCAGAGCCTTCAGAGCGGAACCACGAATGATCGGGGTATCGTCGCCCGGGAAGTCGTACTCGCTCAGCAGCTCACGGATCTCCATCTCGACCAGATCCAGCAGC
>UMKV01019173.1_pt1 | contig 43882 bp, 29 predicted proteins | sample 1966381 | NCBI WGS metagenome assembly UMKV01 (sample SAMEA4836182, study PRJEB28245) | human gut metagenome | biome: gut microbiome; material: fecal sample | place: Denmark | collected 2008
AAACCTGACCGTAAAAGAAGTTAGCGAACTGGCTACAATCCTGAAAGAAGAATATGGTATCGAACCTGCAGCTGCAGCTGTTGCTGTTGCTGGTCCTGCTGCTGGTGGCGCTGCTGCCGCTGCAGAAGAAAAAACTTCTTTTGACGTAGTATTGAAAGCAGCTGGTGCAAACAAGTTGGCTATCGTTAAGTTAGTAAAAGAATTAACTGGTCTTGGTTTGAAAGAAGCTAAAGATATGGTTGACGGTGCTCCTAGCGCTATCAAAGAAGGAATCGCTAAAGCTGATGCTGAAGCATTAAAGAAACAGTTGGAAGAAGCTGGAGCTGAAGTTGAGCTTAAATAGTATTTATAACCTGGTAATCAGGTGATTTGGTTAAGAGTCTCCCTTAAAGGAGATTCTTAACCTTTTTGTGTCTATAATTTCAATAAGTTCAATAAATTCCTTACTAGATGTCTTCAACAGCTGAAAACCAAAGAGTTAATTTTGCTTCGATCAAAAATCAGTTCCCATATCCGGACTTTCTCGAAGTACAATTGAAGTCATTCCAAGACTTTCTTCAACTTGACACGCCTCCTGAAAAGAGAAAAAAGGAGGGATTGTATAAGGTATTTGCCGAGAATTTTCCGATAGCAGATACGCGTAACAATTTTGTGTTGGAGTTCTTAGATTACTATATAGATCCGCCTCGCTATACGATTGACGAATGTATTGCTCGCGGATTAACCTATAGTGTGCCTTTAAAAGCGAAGTTAAAACTGTATTGTACAGACCCTGATCACGAAGATTTCGATACGGTGATACAGGATGTATATCTGGGCCCGATTCCGTATATGACGGAAAGAGGTACGTTCGTGATAAATGGTGCAGAGCGTGTTGTGGTTTCACAATTGCACCGTTCACCGGGTGTGTTCTTCGGACAGAGTACACACGCAAATGGTACGAAGTTGTATTCTGCACGTATCATTCCTTTTAAAGGTTCCTGGATCGAGTTTGCAACTGACATCAATAATGTGATGTATGCTTACATCGACCGTAAAAAGAAATTACCTGTAACAACCCTTTTAAGAGCTATTGGTTTTGAAAGCGATAAAGACATTCTCGAAATCTTTAATCTGGCTGAAGAAGTAAAAGTTTCGAAAGCTAACCTGAAGAAGCTGATCGGTCGTAAACTGGCTGCTCGTGTTTTGAAGACTTGGGTGGAAGATTTCGTAGATGAAGATACCGGTGAGGTTGTTTCTATTGAACGTAATGACGTTATCATTGACCGCGAATCGGTTCTCGATAGCGACAATATTGAGGCTATTCTGGAATCTGGCACGCAGAACATTCTGTTACATCGTGAAGACCAGAATCTTTCAGATTATGCTATCATCTATAATACGCTCCAGAAAGACCCCAGTAACTCTGAAAAGGAAGCCGTCCTGTATATTTACCGTCAGTTGCGAAATGCAGAACCCGCAGATGAAGCAAGTGCCCGTGAAGTTATTCAGAACCTGTTCTTCTCTGAAAAGCGTTATGATTTAGGTGAAGTTGGCCGTTACAGAATTAATAAGAAGTTGAACCTTACTACCAGCGATGATATTAAGGTTTTGACAAAAGAAGATATAATCGAGATCATCAAATATCTGATTGAGTTGATCAACTCAAAAGCGATCGTTGATGATATCGACCACTTGAGCAACCGTCGTGTGCGTACAGTTGGCGAACAGTTGTACAACCAGTTCGGTATCGGTTTGGCTCGTATGTCACGTACTGTTCGTGAACGTATGAACGTGCGCGACAATGAAGTGTTTACTCCGATCGATTTGATCAACGCGAAGACTATTTCTTCTGTCGTTAACTCATTTTTCGGAACGAATGCTTTGTCTCAGTTTATGGACCAGACAAACCCGCTGGCTGAAATTACGCATAAACGTCGTTTGTCTGCATTGGGACCAGGTGGTCTGTCTCGTGAACGTGCCGGATTTGAAGTTCGTGACGTACACTATACGCATTATGGTCGTCTTTGTCCAATTGAAACTCCTGAAGGACCGAACATCGGTTTGATCTCTTCTTTGTGCGTATATGCTAAGATTAATGATCTTGGTTTTATCTCTACTCCGTACCGTAAGGTCGTTGATGGTAAGGTGGACTTCTCTGAGGAAGGTTTACAATATTACACTGCAGAAGAAGAAGAAGAATTAACGATTGCCCAAGGGAATGCTCCATTGGATAATGATGGTAAGTTTGTTCGTGATAGAGTGAAAGCTCGTTTTGAAGCTGATTTTCCGGTCGTACCTCCTACGGAGATCGACTTGATGGACGTTGCTCCGCAGCAGATCGCTTCTATTGCGGCTTCTTTGATTCCGTTCCTGGAACATGACGATGCTAACCGTGCATTGATGGGATCTAACATGATGCGCCAGGCAGTTCCTTTGTTGCGTACGGATGCTCCTATTGTTGGTACAGGTATCGAAGCACAGGTTGCTCGTGACTCACGCACCCAGATCATGGCTGAACGTGAGGGTGAAGTTGTATTTGTGGATGCGACTTGTATCAAAATCAAATATGACCGCTCGGAAGATGAAGAATTCGTAAGTTTCGAAGATGCGGTTAAGACATACAATATCCCGAAGTGGCGTAAGACTAACCAAAGTACGACTGTCGATTTGCGTCCGATCTGTCATCGTGGTCAGCGTGTGAAAGCCGGTGATATCTTGACGGAAGGTTATTCTACTCAGAATGGTGAGTTGGCATTGGGACGTAACGTGAAGGTGGCATATATGCCGTGGAAGGGTTACAACTATGAGGATGCTATTGTTTTGAACGAACGTATGGTTCGCGAAGACTTTTTTACTTCAGTTCACGTTGACGAATATATTTTGGAAGTTCGTGAAACGAAACGTGGTATGGAAGAATTAACATCCGATATCCCGAATGTCAGCGAAGAAGCTACTAAAGATTTGGACGAAAGAGGTATTGTTCGTGTTGGTGCTCGCATTGAACCGGGTGATATTTTGATCGGTAAGATTACTCCGAAGGGTGAATCTGATCCTTCTCCTGAAGAAAAATTGCTTCGTGCAATCTTCGGTGATAAGGCTGGTGACGTGAAAGATGCTTCTTTGAAAGCAACTCCGTCTCTTCGTGGTGTAGTTATTGAAACTGCTTTATTCTCGAAAGCTGTCAAGAAGCGTAAGTCCAGACTGACAGACAAGGCTATTCTGCCTAAGTTGGATGAAGAATACGAAATGAAGATGGCTGACCTGAAGAATCTGTTGGTTGACAAACTGTTGGTTTTGACGAATGGCAAGGTTTCTCAGGGAGTTAAAGACTATATGAATACAGAGATTATTGCGAAGGGGGTTAAGTTCTCTCGCAAGGCTCTGGAAGAATTGGATTATAATTCTATCCAGGTAAGTAAGTGGACAGCTGATGCTGATAAGAACGAGCTTATCAAGCAGGTGATTTTGAACTACCTGAAGAAATATAAGGAACTGGATGCTGAGCTGAGACGTAAGAAATTCGATCTTACAATCGGTGATGAACTGCCTACCGGTATTGTTCAGATGGCTAAGGTTTACATTGCTAAGAAACGTAAGATCCAGGTTGGTGATAAGATGGCTGGTCGTCATGGTAACAAGGGTATTGTTTCCAAAATCGTTCGTCAGGAAGATATGCCATTCCTGGAAGACGGAACTCCGGTTGATATCTGTTTGAATCCGCTGGGTGTGCCTTCTCGTATGAACTTGGGACAGATTTTTGAAGCTGTGTTAGGTTGGGCAGGCCGCACGATGGGAGTTAAATTTGCAACTCCTATCTTCGACGGTGCAACATTGGATGATATGAACGAATGGACAGATAAAGCCGGATTGCCCCGTTACGGTAAGAGCTACTTGTATGACGGTGGAACTGGTGAACGTTTTGACCAGCCGGCTACAGTGGGTGTTACTTACTTCCTGAAGTTGGGGCACATGGTTGATGATAAGATGCATGCTCGTTCAATCGGTCCGTACTCTCTTATTACTCAGCAGCCTCTGGGTGGTAAGGCACAATTTGGTGGTCAGCGTTTTGGAGAGATGGAAGTTTGGGCACTGGAAGCTTTCGGTGCTGCACATGTGCTTCAGGAAATTCTTACGATCAAGTCTGACGACGTTGTCGGACGTTCTAAGGCTTACGAAGCAATCGTGAAAGGTGATCCGATGCCACAGCCGGGTATCCCCGAATCTTTGAACGTGTTGTTACACGAGCTGAGAGGTCTTGGTTTAAGCTTTACTCTGGATTAATTCAAAAACAATATAAGTGGATGGGTTTTAGCCTATCCGCTTATTCATTGATAACTCTTTATAAATAAAAAATATGGCCTTTAGAAAAGAAAACAAGATAAAGAGTAACTTTTCAAAAATAACCATCGGTTTGGCTTCCCCTGAAGAGATTCTTGAAAACTCCAGTGGTGAAGTTCTGAAACCGGAAACGATTAACTATCGTACATACAAACCTGAACGTGACGGTCTTTTCTGCGAGCGTATTTTCGGTCCGATCAAGGACTATGAATGCCATTGCGGTAAATACAAGCGTATTCGTTATAAAGGTATTGTCTGCGATCGTTGCGGGGTAGAAGTTACAGAGAAGAAAGTGCGTCGTGAACGTATGGGACACATTCATCTGGTTGTTCCTGTCGCTCATATCTGGTATTTCCGTTCCCTGCCCAATAAAATCGGTTACTTGTTAGGCTTGCCGACCAAGAAACTGGATTCTATTATCTATTACGAACGTTATGTTGTGATTCAGCCGGGTTGTGTAGACACTGTTGCTGAATTGGACTTGCTTTCGGAAGAAGAATATTTGCAGATTCTGGATAACCTGCCAAAGGAAAATCAGATGCTGGAAGATACAGACCCGAATAAGTTTATTGCAAAGATCGGTGCTGAAGCCATCTATGATTTGCTGGCTCGTCTGGACTTGGATTCTTTGTCTTACGAATTGCGTCACCGCGCAAGCACAGACGGTTCGCAACAGCGTAAGAACGAAGCATTAAAGCGTTTGCAGGTTGTTGAATCTTTCCGTGCATCCAGAGGTCGTAACAAACCGGAATGGATGATCGTGAAGGTTGTCCCTGTTATCCCGCCTGAGCTGCGTCCGTTGGTTCCGCTGGATGGTGGACGTTTTGCGACTTCCGATTTGAATGACTTGTATCGTCGTGTTATTATTCGTAATAACCGTCTGAAGCGGTTAATTGATATCAAAGCTCCCGAGGTTATTTTGCGTAATGAAAAACGTATGCTTCAGGAAGCTGTGGACTCTCTGTTTGACAATTCTCGTAAATCGAGTGCTGTTAAGACTGATGCTAACCGTCCGTTGAAGTCTCTTTCCGACAGTTTGAAGGGTAAACAAGGTCGTTTCCGTCAGAACCTGTTAGGTAAGCGTGTTGACTATTCGGCTCGTTCGGTTATCGTTGTAGGTCCTGAATTGAAAATGCATGAATGTGGTCTGCCGAAGAATATGGCAGCCGAACTTTATAAACCTTTTGTGATCCGTAAATTGATCGAGCGCGGTATTGTAAAAACGGTTAAGTCTGCAAAGAAGATCGTTGACCGTAAGGAACCGGTGGTTTGGGATATTTTGGAGTATGTAATGAAAGGTCACCCGGTATTGTTGAACCGTGCACCGACTCTGCACCGTCTGGGTATCCAGGCATTCCAGCCGAAGTTGATCGAAGGCAAGGCTATTCAGTTGCATCCGTTGGCATGTACGGCATTTAACGCCGACTTTGACGGTGACCAGATGGCTGTTCACTTGCCTTTAGGAAACGAGGCAGTACTGGAAGCGCAGATGTTGATGCTTGCTTCTCATAACATTCTGAATCCAGCTAATGGTGCACCTATTACCGTTCCTTCTCAGGATATGGTGTTAGGTTTGTACTACATAACAAAAATGCGTAAGGGAACACAGGGTGAAGGCCTTGTTTTCTATGGACCGGAAGAAGCAACGATCGCATATAATGAAAAGAAAGTGGATATCCATGCTCCGATCAAAGTATATGTGAACGACATTGACAAAGAAGGTAATCCGGTTAAGAAAATGGTCGAAACTTCTGTCGGACGTTTGATGGTTAATGAATTTGTTCCGGAAGAAGTCGGTTATATAAATGAAGTATTGGGTAAAAAAGCTCTCCGTGATATCATCGGTAAGGTGATCAAGGCTTGTGGTGTTGCCCGTACGGCTCAGTTCTTGGATGATATCAAGAATCTGGGTTATTATATGGCCTTCAAGGGTGGTTTGTCATTCAACTTGGCTGACGTTCTGATCCCACCTGAAAAAGAGGCGTTGGTGAAAGAAGGGTATGAGGAAGTTGAACAGATCATGAACAACTATAACATGGGCTTCATTACCAACAACGAACGTTATAATCAGATTATTGATACTTGGACACATGTCAACAGTAAGTTGTCCGACACATTGATGAAGCAGTTGACTGCTGATAATGACGGTTTCAACTCTATCTATATGATGATGGATTCTGGGGCCCGTGGTTCTAAAGAACAGATTCGTCAGTTGTCTGGTATGCGTGGTTTGATGGCAAAACCGCAGAAGAGTGGTGCAGAAGGTGGTCAGATTATTGAAAACCCGATCCTTTCTAACTTTAAGGAAGGTCTGTCTGTGTTGGAGTATTTTATTTCTACTCACGGTGCTCGTAAGGGTTTGGCCGATACCGCTTTGAAGACTGCTGATGCTGGTTACTTGACCCGTCGTCTGGTTGATGTATCTCATGATGTGATCATCAATGAAGAAGACTGTGGAACGTTGCGTGGCTTGGTTTGTACGGAATTGAAGAACAATGATGAAGTGATCGCCAGCTTGGGTGAACGTATTTTGGGACGCGTTTCTGTTCATGATGTCATTCATCCATTGACAGGCGAAGTAATTGTCCGTGCCGGTGAAGAAATTCGTGAAGATGCCGCTAAGATGATTGAGGATTCTCCGATCGAAAGTGTTGAAATTCGTTCTGTATTGACCTGTGAATCCAAGAAGGGGGTTTGTGCAAAATGTTATGGCCGTAACTTGGCTACGAACCGGATGGTTCAGAAAGGCGAGGTCGTGGGGGTTATCGCTGCACAGTCAATCGGTGAACCGGGTACTCAGTTGACATTGCGTACATTCCATGTCGGTGGTATCGCATCTAACGTGGCAACAGAAAACAGTATCACTTCTAAATATGACGGTGTTCTGGAAATCGAAGAACTTCGTGCTGTGGATAGCGAAGAAAACGGTAAGAAGTTCCAGGTTGTTGTCAGCCGTTTGGCTGAACTTCGTATTGTCGATCCGACAACGAAGATCGTATTGCTGGCTCACAACATTCCTTATGGTTCCAAATTGTTCTTCAAGAATGGAGATACAATCAAGAAGGGTGATGTTATCATCGAATGGGACCCGTTCAACGCCGTTATCGTATCGGAAGTTTCCGGTAAGATCGAATTCGAAAGTTTGGTCGAAAATGTTACTTACAATGTAGAAAGTGACGAAACGACCGGCTTGAAAGAAAAGATTATTATCGAATCTAAAGATAAGACAAAAGCTCCGGCTGCCCATATCGTGGATGAAAACGGAAACTATCTGAAGAATTATTCGTTACCGTTGGGTGCTCACGTTGTAAAAGATGAGGGCGATGTGGTTAAAGCTGGTGAGGTTTTGGTTAAGATCCCGCGTGCAGTAAGTAAAGCAGGTGATATTACCGGTGGTTTGCCTCGTGTAACAGAATTGTTCGAGGCTCGTAACCCGTCTAACCCGGCTGTGGTTTCTGAAATCGATGGTGAAGTAGGTTTTGGCAAGATCAAGCGTGGTAACCGTGAAATTACTGTTACATCCAAATTAGGTGAAGTAAAGAAATATATGGTGCCTCTGTCTAAGCAGTTGCTTGTTCAGGAAAACGACTATATCCGTGCCGGTATGCCGCTCTCTGATGGTGCGACTACTCCGTCTGATATTTTGGCAATTATGGGACCGACGGCTGTTCAAGAATATATCGTAAATGAAATTCAGGATGTGTATCGTCTACAAGGTGTAAAAATTAACGATAAGCATTTTGAGGTAATCGTTCGCCAGATGATGCGTAAGGTTGAAATCATCGATCCGGGAGATACTCGCTTCTTGGAACAGCAGGTGGTTGATAAACTGGAAGTAATGGATGAAAACGATCGTATCTGGGGTAAGAAAGTTGTGACGGACCCAGGAGATTCTCAGACATTGCAGGCTGGTCAGATCGTAACTGTCCGTAAGTTGAGAGACGAGAATAGTATGCTGAAACGTCGTGACTTGAAATTGGTTGAGGTGCGTGATGCTGTTCCTGCTACGGCTAACCAGATTCTTCAAGGTATCACTCGTGCCGCTTTGCAGACAAACAGCTTTATGTCTGCCGCATCTTTCCAGGAAACAACTAAAGTGCTGAATGAAGCTGCTATCAATGGAAAAATGGATCGTCTGGAAGGTTTGAAAGAAAACGTTATCTGCGGTCATTTGATTCCTGCCGGTACAGGCCAGCGTGATTTTGACAAGTTGGTTGTCGGTGCTAAAGATGAGTTCGAACGTATCTTTGCAAATCGTAAAAATGTCGTAGACTTCAATACTATGGACAGAGACGACGAGTAAAATGCGGAATAAATAATGAGAAGGGTTACCGATATTCGGTAGCCCTTTTTTATTTTCTGTTATTTGTTTAATAAAATCAGAGTCCTTATATTTGTGTATTATCTTGATAATTAAAATGAATCATATATGAAAAAAGTTCTACTTTATTTATTCACTCTTCTGTTCTCAACGAATGTAGTTTTTGCTAAACATCTTGATAATGAAATGAATGTGATGTCTTTTAATATTCGCATGAGTACAAAATCTGATGGAGCTAACTGGTGGGAATACAGAAAAGACCTGGCAGCCAATGTGATCAAGTTTTATGATGTCGATATGTTTGGTGCTCAAGAAGTCTTGCATAACCAGTTGACGGATTTATTAGACCGTTTGCCGGACTATGGCTATGTTGGGGTTGGGCGTGAAGATGGTAAGACAAAAGGGGAATATTCTCCTATCTTTTATAGAAAGGACCGTTTCTCAGTTGTCAAAAGTGGTAATTTTTGGCTGGCGGAAGATATGGATGCCGTGGGCAAAAAAGGCTGGGATGCCGCTTGCGAGCGTGTTGCGACTTGGGCGGTATTCAAAGATAAGGAATCCGAAAAAGAGTTTTTCTTTCTGAATACCCATTTGGATCACATGGGGCAGATCGCTCGTCATGAAGGGGCTTCTTTAGTCTTAGAGCAGGTAAAGCAGCTTGCCGGAAATCTTCCGGTAATTGTTACTGGTGACTTTAATGCTGTTCCGACCGATGATCCGATCAAAGTCTTAACAGATGAAAAAGATCTTCGGCATTTGACACATACCCGTACATTGGCTCCTTTGTGCTACGGGCCTGAGTGGACTTTCCACGACTACGGGCGTGTTCCTTTGGACGAACGTGTATGGATTGATTATATCTTTATAAAAGGTAATATCAAAGTGCTTCGCCATGGTGTTTTGACTGAAAGTTTGGGTAACTTGTATCCTTCAGATCATTGTCCTGTTATATCGAGATTACTTGTTCAGTAAATGTTATGAGTTCCGTAGATGTATTAAGAGAAATTACGCCGCTTTCACCGGAAGACTGTTTCCTTGTGATGCAGCGGCCTAAGCGTAGTTTTTCCTATCCGCTTCATGTGCATCCGGAATTTGAATTGAACTATTTGGAGAATGCTGGTGGTGCGATCCGAATCGTTGGTGATTCGGTGGAGGAGATGGAGGATCTTGATCTATTACTGGTTGCAGGTGGAGCCAAGCATGCTTATTCAAACCACAAATGTCTGAGTACGGATATTTTGGAAATTACAATTCAGTTCCATGCCTCTCTTTTTGATAGTCTAATCAACAAGCGTCATTTCAAAACTATAAAGGATATGTTTGAGAAAGCCTCATGCGGTCTTGTTTTTAGTCGTGAAATGGTTTTGCGTATTCAACCTGAGTTGAAAAAGCTATCGAGTGATAAGCCGGATTCGTTTTATAATTTATTACGTTTGATAGAAATACTCAAGACTTTGTCGTTAGATGAGAAGGCACGCAAGTTAAACGCTATCAATACTGTAGAAAACTTTAGCAATATAGATAATGATCGCTTGGATACGATCATGTTGTTTTTGCATGAAAATTATCAGCGTCCGGTTTTATTATCCGAACTTGCTTCGTTAATAAATATGAGTGAAGCGTCACTTACCCGGTTTCTGAAAAAGTGGACGGGAAAAACTTTTATTGACAATTTGAATGACATTCGTATAGCTGAAGCGGTGTGCAGACTGATCGACACAAGTGATACAATAGCAGAAATATGCTATAAATCTGGTTTTAATAACTTATCGAATTTTAATCGGGCTTTTAAGCGACGAAAAGGTAATACTCCTACCGAATATCGTGAAAAATATGCACGTACTCGTTTTAGGGTTTGAAACATGATTTTAAACTAATTCACAGAATAGATAAATTATATGTGACGGAATAGTATCATATAATGATAAAATAGTATTTGGTGGTTAATTGCATGAGACATATCTTTGTAATGTTGAATAAACAATGAAATTACTAAGACGAATAGCCTTAGTTTAAGCGTCGAGATTATAAAATATTAAACACAATAAGGTATTTTTTTACATTGGTCTAAAGAATTGAGAATTAAAAACACAACTGAAAAAGGGCTGCCTGTGAAGGTAGCCCTTTTTATTTGATACTATTCCGATTTTAATATGTATATTTGTCTTAGAATATTTATAATCAAATATAGAAATATGGAAAATAACAAACCGACAAATGAGATTCAGGTAGAGCTGTCAGAAGAGATGGCTCAGGGAACGTATGCAAATCTGGCAATTATATCACATTCTTCATCCGAGTTCATACTGGATTTTATCCGTGTTGTGCCGGGGGCCCCGAAAGCACAGGTGAAAAGCCGCGTCATTCTGACTCCGGACAATGCAAAACGACTTTTGTTCGCTTTGCAGGATAACCTAGCAAAGTTTGAAGAACAAGCGAGTGGTAAAACCGCCAAGTTTGAAGATTTTGTTCCTCCTATCGGAGGTGTGAAAGGGGAAGCCTGATTCCCGGACAGAAAATAAAAAAGGTCGCTCAACCGGAGCGACCTTTTTTATTTGTAAGTGTGTGATTATCCGAGTCTCTTGTTTATAACGATATGACCGATATAACCCAGAATAATGACTCCTAGACCGGTAAGAAGAATAGTATTTGACAATCCTCCGTTAATTGCCGGTACAGCCAAAATGATAACACCGATAAGGAGTACGATTACCCCCAGATTTTTCAATAATTCGTTCATGGTGATAGATATTTTATATATTATTTTTTTTCTACCGCAAATAAAGCAATAATAACCCGATTGCAAAAATATTTTGGGACAAAAATGATGAAACCATTGAATTTAGCTTTTATATTTGTGAAATAATACAGTTATATATGCTACGAATACTTTATATGCTCTATTTATGGTTGTTTGTGGTCCCAGTTTTTGTGGTATTGACCATATTGACAGCCCTTACGGTTATTGTGGGTTGCCTGTTAGGCGGGGAAAGAATATTTGCTTATTATCCGGGAATGATCTGGTCATGGTTGACTTGCCATTTGGCCCTTTGTCCAGTGAAGGTGAAAGGACGGGAAAATATAGACCGGAAGAAATCGTATGTTTTTGTAGCCAACCACCAGGGAGCTTTTGATATATTCCTTATATATGGTTTTTTAGGTGTTCCGATCAAGTGGGTGATGAAAGCTGGTATTGCTAAAATTCCGTTTGTAGGAGCTGCTTGCCGGGCAGCTGGTTTTATCTTCGTCGATAATTCGACACCGAAAGCTGCTGCCCGCAGTGTATTGGAGGCAGAGCGTAGCCTGAAGAACGGGGCATCGGTGGTGGTATTCCCGGAGGGTTCACGTACTTATGATGGAAAGATGATCCGTTTTAAGAAAGGAGCTTACCAGATGGCAGCCGACCAGCATTTACAGATTGTCCCGATCACCTTGAACGGACCTTTTGACGTATTACCGATTGGTTCATTGAATATTCACCGTCACAAGATGGAAATGGTCATTCATCCACCTATCCCGACCGAAGGGATGGATGCTTCCCATAAAGGATTGCAACAGATGGCTGATAAAACACAAGACATCATTGCGTCAGCCTTATGGGAGCAATATAGATAATCTATTTCCAGGATTTTAAAATACCACGTTTGCAGACACTCAGACTGAACCCGACGTTATCTCCATAGAGTGAACCAGCATCTGCGGCTACAGCTCCTGTGAATTCCCAACCTTGCAGGCGTGGATGGTGATATTTGACTTCCACCTGTCCGGAATTGCTTCTTTTGTTATCCAGAAACGGGGCATAAGGTTTTCCCCAGCTATTCATGAGTGTGTATCTGAGGCGATAGGAAACCATTGGCGACAGGTCTCCTTCAAATGCCAAATGCCAGGCACGGACACGTGTATTCTTGAAATCCACATCCCCGTTCGTATTATATTGAGGGGAAGTCAGAAGTGGTGATCCTATACCTTGTCCGAAATAGGAAGAACCGGTTATGTATTCTATATTATTGTAATAATCATCTCCTCCACCACCCGGACCTTGATATTTGTCATGGTCGAAGATGATAAAATGGAAAGGCCCGCTCTGATTGCGGGTGACCAAATATTCCGTTACAACCTTCTTTAGCCAAGGAAGGCGTGGTAGATCCAACTGTACTCCCCAAAGTCCATCTGTCCCGTTCCCGAATATCATTCCGGATTTATCTTCGAAGTAATGCTGGTGATAAGCCGCCAGTTTCCAGTTCGGCATCGTATATTCCAGTTTGAAATCGTATGAACCGAAATGATTGCCAAGCACATTAATCTGGTCTGACAGAGTAGCATCGTCTCCACCTTCGCTACCACAAACCACCCGGATAAAATCTTTCAGGGAATGAGGTTGTACGCCTATTTTCGGATTGCTGGATGTTCCACCCCACTGTGCCCAGTGTTGTACGCCGATAATACCGGAAAGCGGAAACTTGTTTTGCGTGTCCTTGATGCGGACATAAAAAGATTTATGATGCCAAAGGACGTTCTTTACATAGGTTTGTTTCCCATTGGAGAAATCTTCCAGATATCCGGTATCGAAAGACTTGCCTACCGCAAAATCTCCCTTTATCTGCATCCAGCCCTTTGTGAGCGGTACAACGGTAAATTCCGGCATACTCAGTTTTATTTCCGGAATCGGGCGTGCGTTAGGAGAAAGAACCATGTCACCGGAACTGAGGGAATGATCCCAAAGCGAATGTCGGTTTTCTTTGCTTCCCACACTCAGAAGCATACTTTTATATCCTAACTCGGCATATATCTGCTGAATATACACATTGCGGTAGCGAGGTACGGCAGCGACGATATCCAGCCCTGCACTCCAGCGAAATCCCTTCCCTAAATATTGCTGATGAAAAACTCCGGCGTTTAGATAACCGTTGTTGGCGTCCAGAGGAACTATCCCGTACCGATTGCTTACCATCCAGAATGGAGTAGTCGATCCGCTGCTGGCCGATCCGAAAACTTCGGCTTTATATGAGGTTGCATCTTCTACTTCTTCCGTCTGTGCAAAAGTATTTGCAGCGTGGAGAAGAGCGGCAACTGCAATGATTGTCTGTAAGGCTTTCATTCCATATTTATTTTAACCGGACAAAGGTAAGGATTAAAACTTACCGGCCGATATCTCATTTCGAAAAGAAGTATAAGCATTCTGAAAATACAAATATCAGAATAATCAATGTTTATTTTCCCGGTAACCAGTCGAATACTGTGCGATATACATGGTCGCGCGAGTCCTTTTCGGAGAGTATCAAGTCATGAATCCCGTTCTGTATCGTGTCGCGTGTAACATAATTGCCCAATTTTTGTCCGTATTTTTGAATATCATGTACATCCAGCACGATATCGGAAGACAGATACTCGTTGTTCCATTCTTTTGTTTCCGGGAACGACTTGTTTGACGACATTACCAGTACCGGACAGTCCAGTTCGATCCCTTTCTGCACTGTTTTCTGTGCCTCTTGTATGGCATTTATCCATCCGGCTTTTTTCGGATGCCCGTTCATCATCTTCCAGTCCGTATTATATACCCATTCCCCTTTGAATCGTTTGAGTAGGCTATGAGCATACGAAGCATCTCCGTATCCTTGTACGGTCAGGTTTGGAAATAGTTTCCCGATGCAGGAAACTACAGGGATTACGATCTTTTCCATCATCCATCCGAAATTCCAGTCCAGAAAAGGGCTGTTTAATATCAATCCGTCAACGGGAAGTTTTCCTTTTTTGCTGTCCAGATAATATGGCGTAATCAATCCACCGGTAGAATGTGCCATTAGCAATATTTTGTCATTCCCTTCTTCCTTAATGATGGCAAGAGCAGTATCGAGGTCTGCAAAATACTCTTTCAAGCTTTTGCAGAAGAAAGGATTCTGGTTCGGCAGGATCGAGCGTCCGTACTTGCGGAGGTCCATAGCATAAAAGTTATAACCGTGGGCATTCACGCTGTCACCCAATTGCTTTTGAAAAAAATAGTCGTTGTAGCCATGTATATACAGGATTGCCTGTTTGGTCTCCGGCAACTGCGGTTTCTTGACAAGTGTGCAGACGACTTTTCCCTCGTAATCATCCGGCATCTGAATGGTCCGGCGCAGATAATTGTCCCCCAACACATCCGGAATGTATTGGGCGTACATTATAGAGACGAAAAGCAGTAATAAGATCGTAAAGTATAGTTTCCGTGCCATATCTGTTTTTTATTTCTTTACTATAACGCGTTCATCCTGATGTTTGTTGCAGGTGAAGGCTACAAAAATACAATCTTCTTTATATATCTTGGGTTATCTGTTGTAACATTTGTTTCTAATGACTAACTTGCAGGGCAAAAATACAGAAAGGCTGATACTCGGAGTTTAGAATGAAAAATGCGTTGCTTATTATTTGTTTTATCCTTACACAAGTTTCTGTTGTAAGCGGAGTTGTTGCGAATGACCTTGATGATTTGCGACAAGAATTGAAAAACTTGCCGGATAGCAGTAAATTGATAAAGTTGAATGAGCTACTTTATCAGAATAACCGTAACAGGGTGTTTAAAACCTACGCAGACCTGCTATTGGAAGAGGCCCGGCGACAAAAGAACGATTTCTATAAAGGGAACGCTTTATTATCGATCATGCGCTATTACTATTCCAAAAATCCGGACAGCCTGCGTTTTTATCTGAAACAAGCCGAGCCAATTTATTTAGCTACTAATCGGATAGAAGATCTATGCCGGGCGAAAGGTTGGAATATCTATACTTTGATCTCAGGAGGAACGCATGACCAGGTAATTGGAGAAGTAGAGAGTTTGAAGGAATTGGCCACCCGTCTCAACTATCCGGAAGGGGTCGATATGGCCAACCAGGCCTTAGCCAGTTTTTATTTCAATATCGGATTGAAAGATGAAGGTATCCGTTTATGTAATGAAATCTTGCAAGGAATGGAAGAACGTGGAGCTTCCCGTGTTCGCCGGTTCTATTTGTTACGTTTGTTGTTAAATCAAAAACCTGAGCAGGAATACTTGTTTAAGCTCGATACCTGTATAAAGAACTGCGAAGAAGAAGGAATCACCCAGCTGGATGCGGAGCATTCGCTAACTTATCTGAAACATGCTTATCATCTTTATTCCGTACAGTATTATATAGCTTGTAAAGACTCTTCGCAAGCCTATTTCCATTTGCAGAAGTTAGGCGAATTAGAGAAACGGTACAATATGAATACGGAAAGGATCATGGCACAGTTTCTCTGGATGAGTTATTATAATCTGGTCGGCGAGTATGACAAGGCATTGGTGATTATAGACCAGTTGAAACATATTCTGTTGAGCAACAAGCGTTATAATGACTGGGTTACGGTGGAAGCTATCAGAGCCGATATCTATTATAAAATGGGAAGAGGAATGGAGTCAGCCAAGGCTTACAGAGACTCGAAAGCCGTACATGATTCGGTTATCCAAGCCCAATATTATGAAGATCTGGCCAAGTTGAGAACACAACGTGAAGTTGATAAGTTGGAGTTACAAAGCCGGAAACTGGAGCTGGAAGCTGAAAAGTCTCGTGTCCGATCCTGGATATTCGGTAGTGGTGCCATCATCTTGCTCCTGCTTTGCGGTGTGTTGGGATTCCTGGCTTATTCCCGTCACCGTTATGGAGCCCGTTTGAAAATTGCAAAAGAAAAAGCGGAGGAAGCGGATCATTTGAAGTCTGCCTTTCTTGCCAATATGAACCATGAGATACGGACACCATTAAATGCAATAGTCGGTTTTTCGCAAGTAATAGCCGAGGAAAGTGACATAGAAACACGCCGGGAATTTGCCAAGATCATCCAAAACAACAACGAACTGTTGCAGCGTTTGATAGAGGACGTACTGGATATTTCGAAAATAGAATCGAACACGCTTACATTCGTATTGACGGATCAGGATTTGCAGGCGTTGATGAAAGACCTTTATAGCATTATGTCGTTACGGATATCTGAAAACGTAGAACTACAGTTGGACGATTGTCCTCGTTTTACGCTTCGTACGGACCGGAACCGACTGACACAAGTGTTGGCGAACTTGTTGACCAATGCTATCAAGCATACCCACGAAGGTTATATCCGTTTTGGTTATAAGGTGGCGGCTGGCGAGATCTGTTTTTATGTAGCGGATACGGGCGAAGGAATACCGGAAGACCAGTTGGAGCACGTGTTTGACCGTTTTGTCAAACTGACGGAATGGACAACAGGTGTCGGTTTGGGGCTTGCTATCTCCAAAGCCCTGGTGGCGAAGCTTGGCGGTCGTATGGAAGTTTGTTCCAAACAGGGAGAAGGTTCTACTTTTAGTGTTATTTTTCCTGTGTGATCCATTCTCTGCCACTCCCATCCTTGAAGAGATGTTGTTAATAGGCAAAATTAATCCGGTGGAATTTGGGTAATTTTATTAGTAAAAGTTATTTTTGCAAAGTTAACAACACATGCACTTGTACTTGGAGAATCGGAGAGACATAATAAATCCTTTTGAAATTAATTCGGAAATGAATTTTGGCGTCTTTTACAATGCGTACTATCAACGTTTTGTAAGGTATGCTTTTTATTATGTAAATGATTTGCAGGCGGCCGAGGATTTGACGCATGATGCTTTGTTGTACTATTGGGAAAATAAACACAAGTTGCCTGCCGATGCGGACGTCTTGGGATATATATTAGAGTCCGTCAAGAATAAATGCCTGAATTATCTGAAGCATATCCAGGTGGAAGTCGAATACAGCAAGAGACGTACAGAGTTGCATGACTGGGAAATCACAACGCGTATCCAGACATTGGAAAACGAAAGCTACAGCACGATCTTTTCTAAAGATATAATGAGAATCGTCATGGAATCTTTATCTGAATTACCGGAACAGACTCGTCATATATTTGTTTTGAATCGTCTGGATTATAAATCAAGGAAAGAAATAGCGACAACCTTAGGTGTTTCCCAACAAAAAGTAGATTATCATATCAATAAGGCCAATGATCATCTCCGCTTGAAACTGAAAGACTATATTCCCCTGATACTGTTATTCTTGAATTAGGCATATCTGAACTTCTCTGTTTTCGACATTGTCGAGAATATATACGGCGTTGTCGTGTATATTCTCGGCATTGTCGTATATATACACGACAACGTCGAAAACAAACTACACTTGCATCGGCTTTGAAATACAACGTATTGCCTTGTGGAACTTGCGTCATTGTTTTGAAAAATAGTTGCCGGTAAGCAAAAAAAGTTCTGTTACGGTTGGGATTTTTCTTTGATGAGTTGCTCTATTTATAGAAACAGGAAAAGAGAAACGATGCAAATAGATCAACATATACTTATTCGTTACTTTCTGAAGCAGGCTTCGGAAGAAGAAAAGGAGGTAATACGGCAGTGGATTGAAAGCAGCGAAGACAACCGCCGGCGTTTTATCCGGGAGCGGATTCGTTTTGATGCTTCCATTTTGGTAGACGAAGCAGCGGTTGAGCCTTCCACTAAAATTGCTTCCGGCAAGCGTTACCGGCTACATCCTGCATTGAATTGGTCTTTAAAAGTGGCCGCTTCGATTTTGATTTTATTGGGAAGTTTTTATCTGTATGATAATTACCGGATGGCTCGATTGGCACAGACTCTACAGTGTGTATATGTCCCGGCTGGCAACCGTACTAATATCCAGCTTCCAGATGGTACGAGTGTCTGGCTGAATGCCAACACGTCTCTCCGTTATCCGATGGCTTTTGCAGAAAATAGCCGGGAGATAATGTTGGACGGCGAAGCTTATTTTGAAGTGGCGAAAGATAAAAAGCCTTTTATTGTCAAAACGAGCAAATATGACGTGGAGGTGCTGGGGACAACTTTTAATGTCGAGGCTTACAAAGACAAGCCGAATTTCCGGACGATGCTCTATGAAGGTAAAGTCAAGCTCTATAATACGAAGAATCCGAAAGCAGTCTACCTTTCTCCGGGACAGACAGCGGAATTGATGGGTGAATCGTTGCGAGTCGTCCCAACAACGGCTCCTAACAGCTATCGTTGGAAAGACGGCCTGATCTATATCGAAGACAAGTCTTTTAATGCGATCATGGAACTGTTTGAAAAGTTCTATGATGTGCGGATCATAGTCAACAACAAAGCAGTGAAAGATTTAGGCTATCGTGGGAAGCTCCGGATATCCGATGGAGTGGATCATGCTTTGCGCGTCTTGCAAAATGACTTTCCTTTCAAATACAAGCGGGATGAAGAGAGAAACATCATATATATTAACTGATAAAATCGATTTGCCTATGAAGAAGGACACATGAGAAACACGTAAAAAAGAACCGGCAGTTGCGCCAACAACCACCGGCTCTCCAGTACATTTTTAATATACTTATTAATTTAAAATCAATCACAAAGGTATGAAAAAACTTTTTTTATCCGAGTCTTTGCCTAAAAAAGATTCGGGAAGAAAACAAATATGTAGAGTTATGAAGTTAACAGCGAGTTTTCTACTATTATGTTCATGTTTCGCTTTTGCCGGTCATGCAAATTCTCAAAATGCGAAAGTTAGTTTGAATAAGACTAAAGTCCAGTTACAGGATATTCTTAGTGAAATTGAAAATCAAACGGATTATTTGTTTGTCTCTAACCGGAATGTCGACCTGAAACAGAAAGTGTCTGTACGGGCAACTGATAGGCCGGTACAGGAAGTCTTGGACGAGATATTGAAAAATACAGGTTTGACATTTACGATTGAAGGAGTAAATATTATTTTGTCAGAGGTTAAGCTTGTTTTAGATTCTACCGCTTCACAGCAGGAACGGAAAATAGAAGGAAAGATCATAGATGTAAATGGAGAACCGATTATCGGAGCCAATATAGTAGAGAAAGGAACAACAAATGGAGTTATATCAGATCTTCAAGGGAGTTTCTCCCTTAACGTTACACCTGGTGTAACGTTGGTTATTTCTTATATAGGCTACGTTTCTCAAGAATTAAAGATAGGAAATCAAATATCATATAATATAACTCTTCGTGAAGATTCAGAAACATTGGATGAAGTGGTTGTAATTGGTTATGGTACAGTAAAGAAATCCGATTTGACAGGTTCTGTCTCTTCTATAAAATCAGGAGAATTGGCTGCTATACCTCAAGCGTCTGCTGCACAAGCTTTACAAGGACGTACTGCTGGCGTATATGTAAAGCAAAATAGCGGTGCTCCGGGGAGTACCACGACTGTTCGTATTAGAGGTACTAATTCTATTTTGGGGGGGAATGATCCTTTGTATGTCATTGATGGATTTCCGTCAAATGTGGGTATGGGGATGTTAAATGTGGATGATATTGAAAGTATGGAAGTATTGAAAGATGCTTCGGCAATAGCTATTTATGGCTCCCGTGGTTCTAATGGGGTAATTTTGATTACGACTAAAAAAGGAAGAACGGGAAAGACCAAAGTTGAATTTGGTACAACGATAGGATTCCAGTCATTAGCCAAGAAGATGGATTTGATGAATGCAAGGGAGTATGCTGAATTCTATAATATACGTGCAAAAAATGACGGGCAAGAACCATTCTTTACACAAGATCAAATAGATGCTTTTGGAAATGGTTTTGATTGGCAAGATTTTGTATTTACTACAGCACCTATCCGTACGCATTCCCTTACAGTTAGTGGAGGTAGTGAGAAAACTAAATTTGTTCTAGCCGGTAATATATTTGATCAGGAAGGAATTGTGGGAAAAGGCGGTTATGATCGATACACTTTGAGGGCGAATTTTGACCATGATATAAGTAAAAGGGTGAAAGTAAACTTTACGACGACTTTGTCCCGTAGTATCTCTGATAATAAAGATTCATCTGGTGGACGACAAGGTAATTCTTTGACCAGTGTCGCCTTGGTTGCTCCCCCCGTAGTGACTCCTTATAATGAAGATGGCTCTTATCGGATATTGGAAAATGCTTATCCTGTTATTACTACTGGCGGTGCCGTGGTTAATCCTCTTAATATGTTAAATGAAATTAAGGATATAACCAAAAGAAATCGGATTTTATCAAATTTGTCCATTACTTATGAGCCAATTGATGGATTATTTATCAAGGTTTCGGGTGGTGTTGAAAACTCTGATGTCAGGGGAGATTATTATAAAACGAGAAAGTATTATAATTCAACAGGATATGCGTCTGTTTCCACGTCTCAAGAAATAAGTCTTTTAAATGAAAATACAGTTAGCTATATCAAGACTTTTGCTGAAAAGCATAATCTTTCATTGATGGGGGGATTTACCTATCAAGATTATACATATAAAAAATTAGATGGTAACGGTACTGGCTTCTTAAGCGATATTACCGAAACTGGAAATTTAGGTTCGGCAGCGGTTCCTGGAATTTCGTCTTCTGGTTATTCAAAATGGGTGTTATTATCATCTATCGCACGATTGAATTACAATTTTGATCGTCGCTATCTCTTCACTTTTAGTTTTCGTGCTGATGGTTCTTCCAGATATAGCGATGGGGATAAATGGGGGTATTTTCCTTCAGGAGCTATAGCATGGAGAATGAGTGAAGAACAGTTTATGAAAAAGATAACATGGCTTTCTGATCTGAAACTTCGGGTAAGTTATGGTGTGTCTGGTAGTCAGGCAATAAGTCCATATTCAACTCTTAATAATCTAAGCTCTGGCAAAACGGTGTTTGGAAATGAACGATATACGACTTTTGCGCCAGGAAGTGTTTTACCGGGTAGTTTAAAATGGGAAAGTACTAATCAGTTTGATTTGGGTGTGGATGTAGCGGTATTGAACAACAGATTTCGGTTTACGGCCGATTATTATTTAAAAGAAACACGAGATTTATTGAATGATATACCATTGCCGAGTTCTTCTGGATATAATAATACAAGGGGAAATGTAGGTAAAATACAAAACAAAGGCTTTGAGTTTTCGTTTAATGCCCATATTATAGATAGTGAATTTCAATGGACATTGGATGGAAATATATCGTTCAATCGAAGCAAAGTTAAAAAGTTGTATGGAGGCAAGGATATCTTAGGAGGATGGATTGACTTTATGGTTATTTCAGATAACTGTAATGTTTTGCGAGAAGGAGAACCGATGGGTATTTTTTATGGCTATCAACAATATGGTTATGATGAGAACGGAATGGAGAAATACAAAGATTTAAATGCTGACGGAATAATTAATCAAGATGATAAAACGAAAATAGGCGATCCAAATCCAGACTTTATTTATGGATTAAACTCATACATGAGCTACAAAGGTTTTGAGTTCTCATTCTTTTTACAAGGATCGCAAGGTAATGATATGTTGAATGCCTCTTCTATTGATAATTCCCTCTATTATGCTTATGGATTGAATCAGAGAAGAGAGGTTCTTTATGATCATTGGACACCTGAAAATACAGATGCCAAATACCCCAAACCTGTGACAGGCCTATCCATGCGTTTATCGGATAGACTAATAGAAAATGGTTCCTATCTACGATTGAAAAATGTAGAATTGGGCTATAATCTGCCTGTACAGAAATGGAATCTTTCTTGGTTACAAAAAGTGAGGGTATCTTGTAGTTTGCAAAATCTGTTTACAATTAGTAAATATTCAGGATGGGATCCGGATGTTAACTCTCAGGGGGGAGGTATCGGACAAGGAATAGATCATAATCCATATCCGGTAGCCAAATCATATACGTTCGGTATAAATGTGACTTTTTAATTAATTAAAGAAGAAAGACAATGAAAAAGATATTATTTATCGGAATTATTTCATTCCTCGTCTGCTCTTGTGACGTGCTGGATGAAAAACCGCAAGCAATAGCTGTTGAAACATTTTATAATACGGCTGAAGAAATAGAGGCTGGCGTTAATGCAATATATACACCTCTTAGAAATAATTTTAGAGATGTTTATCCCTGTATGCTGGAAGAGTCATCTGACTTTGTTTACGGTGGATTGGGTAGTTGGAATCCACCGAGTCTATATGCAGGTTTGGATGCTAATAATATAAACAGAGTTTCTGACCGTTGGAATCAATTTTATGTGGCGATCAGGAATGCCAATATTATGATTGAGGCTATTCCTAAGGCGGGATTGGCTTCAGATGCAGAGAAAAATAAGTTTATGGGTGAAACGATGTTTCTTAGGGCCTTGGCTTATTTTCATTTAGTTCGAAATTGGGGTGCCATACCTTTACGAACCGTAGAAAATATGTCAGAATATAATGTGCCTCGGACTCCTGAATCCGAAGTGTATGAGCTGATTATCTCGGATTTGGAGTATGCAGAGTCAACACTTCCCGCTACGGTCTTAATTACTGGACATCCTACCCAATGGTCTGCAAAAATGCTTTTAGCTGATGTCTATTTTTATTTGAATCAATATGATAAAGCGGCAGAGTTGTCGAATGAAGTTATTCAGTCTCACCAATATAGTTTAGTCGAAATTGAGACAACCGATGATTTTGAGAATTTGTATGGAGCGACTGTTGTGAATACACTGGAAGAAATATTTTATTTTAAGTATCACGAGCAGGATGGATTTGCTTTGGCTCTATATTATCATGGTGGGGGAAATGCAGGTGAGTATATAAGGGTTCCTGGTTATAATGTTGTGATTAATCGAGTGGATCATCGCCCATATATGGAACAGGATGATAAAGATTTACGAAAAGGACTTTGGTATTTATACACAGGAGGTCTTGTAAATGAAGGAGGTTTGCTTTTGAAAAAATACAATGACGTAACAGGGGAAAATCCCAGAAATTCTTTTCCCCTATATCGTTATGCGGATTGTTTGTTGATGTATGCTGAGGCAAGTTGTCGAGTTGCATCAGGGCCTACAAGTGCAGGGCTTGAAGCACTCAATATGGTACATCGTAGAGCTTATGGTTATCCGTCAACACAACCTTCCCCCGTTGATTTTAAATTAAGCGATTATAATAAAGATTCTTTCATTGAATTGTGCATTAAAGAGAGAGGATATGAAACGGTAGGAGAATCGAAGCGTTGGCTTGATTTAAAACGGTTAGGTAAAGCAGAAGCTGCAAAATATGTAAAACAGAACCGGGGATTAGAGATGGTTGAGAAGCATTGGTTATGGCCTTTGCCTGTTTCTGAACTTAATTTTAACGAAGCTATTACCGATCAAAATCCGGGGTATTGAGTTTTTTATTTTACGAATAATTTTAAATATGACGAACAGACGTAATTTTATAAAACAGATTTCAGCAGCAGGCCTTATCGGTCTTTTTCCGGGGGCTGTTGCTGAAGCAACAGTGTTGACACGTAATTGTAGAACTTCAATCTCTCTTTCTAAACGAGATATATTTGGGAATCTTAGGCTACGAGGGCCATTTCCGATTCTTTCAACACCTTACTTAGAGTCGGGAAAAGTTGATTATGAAATATTGGCTAAGGAAGCCAAGTTTGTTGCTGAATGTGGATGTCCGGGAATGATTTGGCCGCAGTCGGATGATAGTTGTGATCTGCTTTCCGTAGAAGAAAAGCTGGAAGGTATGGAGGCTATTACAAGAGCAATGGTTGGCTCGGGTGCCATCGTAGTATTAGGGTGTCAAGGTAAGAATACGGAAGAAATGATTGTTTGTGCAGAACATATTGAAAAGCTGGCCGCTCGATATGGTGTTGCTGTTGCTGTTATTTCCCGTCCGCCTGACAATGGAAGGACGGAAGATGATTTGAAGTACTATTATCTCGAACTTGCCAGACACCTCAATCGCCCGGTTATTATTCAAACGGGTGGTGGCACGGCTTATAAAGGAGCGATGCCTCCAGTTAAATTGCTGATAGATTTAGCGGAGTGTTATCCCGATATATTTGGTTACATCAAAGAAGAATCCGGAGATTGTAACAGACGTATTGTAGAAGAGATTGACTCAAAACCAATAATTAAAACCGTGTTTAGTGCATGGGGAAGTTATCAATGGCTTTATCAGAGCCGTCAACTTGGTACGGAAGGTGTTATTACGGAACGTCCGGTTTATGCGGATATTTTGGCTTATATTTGGGAGCAAATGGAAAATGGCGATGTTAACGGGATGCTAAATGATGCATTCTCTAAATATATATTAATGCTTAATCTATCGCAGTCCGTATCAGATAATGCTGTTGGTGGAGATTTACGGGGCCCTCATCTTTATCTTTTAAAAAAGCGCGGTATCTTCAAAAATTGTCTGTCTCGTGGCTATATTAAAAAGGATGGAAAGAGAATAATACCGGATCATGTGATTTTAAAAGATTTGGAGATTTCACAAAGTCAGATTGATGAAATTGAAAGTCGATTTGATAGTTTGAAGCCCTATTTGAGAAAATAATAAATATAAAAAGTAGTCAAATATGAAAATTATTATCACCATTCTCCGAATGGCTATCGGTTGGCACTTTCTATATGAGGGGTGTATCAAGCTATTGGCTGGTAACTGGTCTGCGGAATCTTTCTTAAATAATACTCAAGGGTTTCTCTCGGGTTTTTATCATTGGTTGGCTGTTTCGCCAGAACGGCTTATGGCTATAGACTTTCTGAATATATGGGGGTTAATTTTGATTGGGATAGCATTATCATTTGGCGTGCTGGCTCGTTGGGCTTCCCTCGGTGGAATTTTGTTACTTACATTGTATTATTTTGCGTATCCTCCTTTCGGAGCTTCATTACTGACTGGTGATAGTTCCGTGTATATTGTCAATCAACTTTTTATTGAGGCTGCAATGCTTATATTGCTATTTTTCTACAAAGAACGGGGATATGGTATTGATAATGTAATGATCTATATCGTTCGTCTCTTAAAAAATAGGAAGAAGAAGCGATCGATTGCTCCAGTTGTTGGTGATATTAAGCAGCGAAGAGAAATGTTAAAGAATTTGGTGATCCTGCCTGTTTTGGGAGTTACAGGATGGAGTGCCTATCGGGACTCGAATTTATCTGCCCCGGATGCTTTATCGGGAGCTACAGTGAAAGTTAACCAGGTGGCATTGAGTGAATTAAAAGGAGAACTACCCAAAGGAAAACTTGGTAATCATGAGATAAGTCGGATGATTTTGGGAGGAAATCTGTTTGACGGAACTGCTCATGCTCGTGATTTGCTTTATGTTAGCTCTCTCTTTAAATCTTATAACACAGAGAAAAAAGTTTTTGAAACACTGATGTTGGCTGAACAGGCTGGTATTAATTGTGTTGCAGTTAGTGACTGGGTTGTCCATTCTAAGATACTGAATAGATACAAGAAATTAACTGGTAGTAAAATTAAAATACATAATTATTTCATTTTCGGTGAAAATAGTAAAGAAAATGATGAGGGATTGAAGAAAGCTATTGACTTGGGAGTGGATATTATTCAGGTACATGGCACTATTGGAGATAGGATGGTACTCAATAATCGCTTGGATGTGATTGATGAAATGTTGAATCTCATACGACGTAATGGTGTAGTGGCAGGATTGGGGGCACATGATATTCACGCATTTATTGCTTGTGAGGAACAAGGTATTATTCCGGATTTTTACAAGAAGACGATGCACCATGATCACTATTGGTCGGCTCATCCGCGGGAAAATCGTAGACCATTTGAGATGTCATTGCCAGACAGGCTTAAAAGCGACCATAATATGTGGCATGATAATTTGTTTGATACTTTTCCTGATCTGACCCTTGAGTTTATTAACCGTGTAAAAGTTCCGGTAATAGGGTTTAAAGTTCTTGCTGGGGGGGCAATTCATCCAAAAGATGGCTTCAGGTATGCGTTTGAGAATGGAGCGGATTTTATCTGTGTGGGTATGTTTGATTTTCAGATTGTGGATGATGTGAATATATGTATTGATACTCTACAAAATTTGCAGAACAGAAAACGAGCATGGTTTGCATAAATCTTTAACCTGGATTACTCCGGGACTATGTTTGAAGAACTTAAATTTTATTGAGGTTGGATTTTAAACGTAGATTAAAAGATAGGGATTTGTTTGCAGAATAAAAAAAAGTCCCTACCTTTGCACCGCAAAAAATATTTAGTAATAACAATACAAAACAGCGTTTTATGAACAATTACGAAACCGTTTTCATTTTGACTCCCGTTTTGTCTGACGCTCAGATGAAGGAAGCGGTAGAAAAATTCACGAACATCCTGAAAGAACAGGGTGCTGAAATCGTGAACGAAGAAAATTGGGGTTTGCGCAAATTAGCTTATCCTATCGACAAGAAAACAACAGGCTTCTACCAGTTGGTTGAATTCAAAGCAAATCCGGAAACTATCGCTACACTGGAAGTTAACTTCCGTCGTGACGAACGTGTGATTCGCTTCCTGACTTTCCGCCAGGACAAATATGCAGCAGAATATGCAGCAAAGAGAAGAAGTTTGAAATCATCTAAAGAAACAGTAAAGGAGAATTAATCATGGCAGTAACTCAATCAGAAATCAGATATTTGACTCCGCCTTCAGTAGACGTTAAAAAGAAAAAATATTGCCGTTTCAAAAAGAACGGTATCAAGTATATCGATTACAAAGATCCTGAATTCTTGAAGAAATTCTTGAACGAACAGGGTAAGATTCTTCCGCGTCGTATCACTGGTACTTCTTTGAAATTCCAGCGTCGTATCGCTCAGGCTGTTAAAAGAGCTCGTCATTTGGCGTTGCTTCCTTACGTAACCGATTTAATGAAATAATAAAAAAAGAGGAGACAGAATATGCAAGTTATTTTGAAAGAAGACGTAATCAACTTAGGTTACAAGGACGATATCGTAACAGTTAAAGACGGTTACGGACGTAACTTTCTAATCCCCACGGGTAAAGCAGTTATCGCATCTGAGTCTGCAAAGAAAGTATTAGCTGAAAACTTGAAGCAACGCGCTCATAAGTTGGCTAAGATCAAAGAAGATGCTCAGGCTTTGGCTGCTAAGTTGGAAGGCGTTGCCCTGACAATCGGTGCTAAGACAAGCTCAACAGGTACAATCTTCGGTTCTGTAACGAACATCCAGGTTGCTGATGCATTGGCAAAAGCCGGTTTCGAAGTAGATCGTAAGATTATCTATATCAAGGAATCTGTTAAGGAAGTCGGTAATTACAAAGCTATCTTGAAACTTCACAAAGAAGTATCGGTAGAAATTCCTTTTGAAGTAGTTTCTGAGTAATCCTACTGGATATATAAATAAAAAGGGCGATTCTTTGTGAATTGCCCTTTTTTTATTTTAGATCAGCCCAGTTTAACTCATCAAAAAACATTACATTTGTCCCGAATTTGCAAGAAATTTTTAAAGTGGCAAAAAGAACTTTTCTATATATCAATTTAGTAGTAGCCCTGTTTTTTGTTTTACCTGTGTTGCAGGCAAAACAAAAGACGTTTACAGTGGTGATCGATGCCGGGCATGGGGGAAAAGATCCTGGTGCACGTGGTTCGTCCATCAATGAAAAGGCTATTAATCTGGCGGTAGCCCTCAAACTCGGTAGCCTGATATCAGAAAAGCACAATGATGTGAAAGTCATTTATACGCGCAAAACGGATGTCTTCATTGAATTGGATGAGCGGGCGAATATCGCCAACCGGAATAAGGCGGACTTGTTTATTTCCATTCATACAAATGCGGTGAAGAGGGGCAGTGCGGTATCGGGAACGGAAACTTATACATTAGGTCTGGCACGTACGGACGAGAATCTGGAAGTGGCCATGCGCGAAAACTCAGCGATCCTTTTGGAAGATAATTATCTGCAGAAGTATGAAGGTTTTGATCCGACTTCTTCCGAATCGTATATTATTTTCGAATTTATGCAGAATAAGCATATGGAACAGAGCATTAGCCTGGCTTCGGAGGTGCAGAAATGTTTTACTTCCGCCAAGCGTAATAACAGAGGAGTGCGACAGGCAGGCTTCCTTGTGTTGCGTAAGACGAGCATGCCGAGTATTCTTGTGGAATTAGGATATATTTCGAATCCGGCGGAAGAACGCTTCATGAAAACAAAGGAGGGGCAAAACAAGCTGGCAACTGCCATTTATAATGCTTTTACAAAATATAAGTGGGAATATGACCGCAAGCGCGGTGCGTTGGCGGGAAGTGCAAATGCTGCTCCTATATTGGAAGTTGAAGATAATGTCGCAGATAATCAAACGATTCCCGCTCCTCCCGGAAGTGAAGAATATATTCGCCAAAAGAAGAATGTTGAGGGATCCAGCCAGAGCCGCGTCTCCAAGCAGGTAGCCTCCGCGAAGCAAGCGGGCCAGGTTAAAAAGGGGCAAACGATTTATAAAATACAAATACTTACCTCGGATAAAAAACTTTCTCCCGGTTCTAAATTGTTTAAAGGATATAAGAATGTCGATTGCTTTATTGAGAAAGGTATTTACAAGTATACATATGGCGAGACGACAAGTTTCGATACTATCCGCAAGTTGCGCCGGCAAGTTGCGAAAGATTTTAAAGATGCTTTTATAGTCGCCTTTAAGGATGGGAAGAAAGTGAAATATTGATAGTAACAGAATTTATATTATATACAGAGAAGAAATGAAAAATGTATTCACCAAAGAGGCAAAGATCGGACTTGTGTCTATAGTCAGTCTGGCATTGCTATATTTAGGAATTAATTACTTGAAAGGGATCAATCTGTTTAAACCGACAAACCATTATGTAGTGGCTTGTACGAATGTAAAGGGAGTGACGGTTTCGAGTCCTGTATTTGTAGAAGGCTTTAAAGTCGGTTTGGTGCGTGAGATTGTTTATGATTATGATGCCGTCGATAAGATTTCGATTGATATCAGCCTGGAAGACCATATGAAAATTAATAAAGGTAGCTATATTACGATCGTGAACAGTTTTCTTGGTGGCGGTGAATTGCATATTCATCTGAACAAGTATGTGGATGACTATCTGAAACCCGGTGCGGTAATCGAGGGGCGGATGGAATCGGACATGATGCAATCCGTACAGGAAAAGATTCTCCCGCAGGTGGAACTGCTTTTGCCGAAGATCGATTCGATTCTGGGTGGCTTGCAAACACTGGTAAATCATCCGGCATTGGCTCAGTCTTTGAATAATATAGAGACAACGACCAATAGCCTGGCTGTTTCTTCTCGTCAGCTCAATCAAATGCTGAGCAAGGATGTGCCGGGTATTATGAGCGATCTGAAGGTCATCACCGGAAACTTTGCCGATGTCAGCACAGATTTGAAGAAGCTGGATCTGGCAACGACCGTGAATGCGGTGAATGCAACGTTGGATAACGTGGAACAGATGACACGTAAGCTGAACTCTAAGGATAATAGTATGGGGCTTCTGTTGAATGACCGTGCTCTTTACGATAACCTGAACAGTACGGCAGACAATGCCTCCAAGCTTTTACTTGATTTGAGGCAGAACCCCAAAAGATATGTGCATTTTTCTGTATTTTAAGATAGCATAAGATTTGTTGTACAAACTGTTTATTTAGAATTATTCCAATTAAACGAAAAAATATAAAATACAGAAGCTTGACTTCTCTAAGGCCTTTAGATTGAGAAATATAACTGGATCAAAAGGTCTTTTTTGAAGTGGGTTGCCTGAGAAGGCAAGGGGCTAAAGAATGCTCTTAAACAAAGGTTTTCTGTGATTCTAATGTTTTAAAATGAAGATATTCAGATTGTTGGAATTAACTGCCTGACAATAAATAGGATATTGAACAATCAAAAGTTCCAAACAAAATGATACTTTTTTTTTCGGAATTAATTTCTAAACTTTGTAGTCGTAAAATAAAAATTGAAGTTGTAAGTAGAGTTGGGAGAGTAAAAAATCATGCAGACTGAATATCAAACTTTGTGGAATAAATGCCTCGCAGTCATTAAGGACATTGTCCCTGAGGCCGCTTTTAACACATGGTTCAAGCCTATCATACCATTATCATACGAGGATAATAAATTTACGATTCAAGTACCCAGCCAGTTCTTTTACGAGTATCTGGAAGAGAAGTATGTGAACGTATTGAAAGTTACTTTATATCGTGTGATAGGACAGGGTACGATATTGAACTATCGTATCAAGGTTGTTGATAAGGTGAAAGAAGATGGCATGATTACTTTACCTACCGGTAATGACGCTCCCCGTACCGGTAAGAAAAGTGCGGATATCCCTTCGCTATTCGAGTCTAAAGCCCGTCAGGATTGGGATTCTCATTTGAACCCTAAATACAACTTCGACAATTATTTTGAAGGAACAAGCAATCGTCTGGTCCGTTCTTCGAGCGAGGCTATCGCACAGGAACCGGGAAAGACCTTTAACCCGATGTTTGTGTTTGGGGCGTCCGGTGTGGGAAAAACCCACTTATGCCATGCGATTGGTAACCGAATTCAGGAAATTCACCCGGAAAAGAAAGTGTTGTATATATCAGCCCATCTTTTTACCGTACAATATACGGAAGCTATCCGGAAAAATACGACAAATGATTTCATGTATTTCTATCAGGGAGTGGATGTGTTGATTTTGGACGATATCCAAGAACTGATCGGGAAAGATAAGACACAGAATACATTTTTCCATATATTCAATCACTTGCATTTACTGGGCAAGCAATTGATCCTGACTTCCGATAAAGCTCCTGTCGATTTGCAGGGAATGGAGGAACGTTTGATCACCCGCTTGAAATGGGGGTTGACGGCAGAGCTGGATCGCCCGGATCTGGATTTACGCAAGAAAATCCTGAAAAATAAGATCAGTCACGATGGTGTGGTGATTCCGGATGATGTGTTCAATTTTATTGCAAGCAATGTGACGGAGAATGTACGCGATGTGGAAGGTATCGTTGCATCCTTATTGGCTTATTCTACGGCTTTCAACCGGATGATTGACCTGCCTTTGACTAAGCAGGTGGTGAGCCGTGTCGTGAAATTGGAAAAGAAGCAAGTGTCTGTGGAATCTATTCAGGATGTAGTCTGTAAATACTATAACCTGGAACTGGCCGTTATCCAGACCAACTCGCGCAAGCGGGAAATTGTGCAGGCACGTCAGGTTACGATGTACCTGGCGAAGAAGTATACCGACAGTTCTTTCTCTCATATCGGGAAGATCGTCGGAAAGCGTGACCATGCAACTGTTCTGCATGCCTGCAAGACGGTAAGGGATCAGATCGAAACGAATAAATCTTTCCGTTCTTCGGTAGAAGAGATCGAGGCTTTGCTCAAAGCTTGATTTAATGAGATATTTATATGAAAGGATGCGCCTCAGGGTTGTGTCCTTTTTCTGTTTTTGGAAAACCATGTTGTGTGGCCGGTTTTCTTTTTGGAAAACTTTTTAAACTAAAAGAATGGATAAGCTGTTGATAAATAACATGGTTTATTTGTGAAAAGGGAAACTTGTCAACAATGTATATTTTCTTTGTTGAATAATTTGGCTAATCCGTAAACTATGCTTAAACTTGCACATCATTAAACTTAAAACAATCGTGAATCGTAAAACTTACACCTTCGATGAAGCCTTTAAAGCTTCACTGGACTACTTTACCGGCGACGAATTGGCCGCAAAAGTATGGGTAAATAAGTATGCCTTGAAGGATGCATTCGGGAATATCTATGAGGAGTCTCCTGTAGATATGCATCATCGTTTGGCAAGTGAAATTGCCCGTGTAGAAAAGAAGTATCCTAACCCGTTGTCGGAGGAGGAACTTTTTAACCTGTTTGATCATTTCCGTTACATCGTGCCGCAAGGAAGCCCGATGACGGGAATTGGCAATGATTTTCAAATTGCCTCACTCTCTAACTGTTTTGTAATCGGATTGGATGGAGATGCCGATTCATATGGTGCGATTATTCGAATTGATGAGGAACAAGTGCAGTTGATGAAACGTCGTGGCGGTGTTGGTCACGATTTATCACATATTCGTCCGAAAGGATCTCCTGTTAAGAACTCGGCGTTGACATCGACCGGATTGGTTCCTTTTATGGAACGTTACTCAAATTCAACCCGCGAAGTGGCCCAGGATGGCCGTCGTGGTGCCTTGATGCTTAGTGTTTCTATCAAGCATCCGGATTCAGAATCGTTTATCGATGCCAAGATGACGGAAGGAAAGGTAACAGGGGCTAACGTCTCTGTGAAGATCGATGACGAATTTATGCAGGCCGTAGTCAACGGAACTCCTTATAAACAACAATATCCGATCGATTCATCGGAACCCACAAATGTGAAGGAAATCAATGCGGCCGAACTTTGGAAGAAAATCATTCATAATGCATGGAAGTCGGCTGAACCAGGCGTGCTTTTCTGGGATACGATCTTGAAAGAGTCTGTTCCCGATTCGTATGCAGATCTCGGATTCCGTACGGTTTCAACCAACCCTTGCGGTGAGATTCCTCTGTGTCCGTATGATAGCTGCCGCCTGTTGGCGATCAACTTATATTCGTATGTTGTCAATCCTTTCACAAAAGAGGCTTATTTCGACTTTGACCTGTTCCGGAAGCATGTTATCTTGGCACAACGCATCATGGACGATATCATCGACCTGGAATCAGAAAAGATTGAAAAGATCCTGGAGAAGATCGATGCCGATCCCGAATCATTGGAAGTGAAACAGAGCGAACGTCATCTGTGGGAGAAGATCCAGAAAAAGACTTTGCAGGGACGTCGTACCGGTGTGGGCATCACTGCCGAAGGCGATATGATTGCCGCCTTAGGATTACGCTACGGCACGGAAGAAGCGACGGTATTTGCAGAGAAGGTTCAGAAAATGCTGGCACTGGCGGCCTATCGTTCTTCTGTGGAGATGGCCAAAGAACGTGGTGCATTCGATATCTATGATGCAAAGCGTGAAGAGAAGAATCCGTTTATTAACCGTCTGCGTGAAGCTGATCCGGAGCTGTATGACGACATGGTGAAATACGGCCGTCGTAATATCGCTTGTCTGACAATCGCACCGACCGGAACGACCAGTTTGATGACACAGACTACTTCGGGTATCGAACCGGTATTCCTGCCCGTATACCGCCGCCGCCGTAAGGTGAACCCGAACGATGCGGAAGCTCGTGTCGACTTTGTAGACGAAACGGGTGACGCATTCGAAGAATATATCGTATTCCATCATAAATTCGTAACCTGGATGTTGGCTAACGGCTTCTCTGCTTCCAAGAAATATACACAGGAAGAAGTGGAAGAATTGGTTGCTAAGTCTCCTTACTATAAAGCAACGTCAAACGATGTAGATTGGTTGCAGAAAGTCCGTATGCAGGGACGTATCCAGAAGTGGGTGGACCACTCCATCAGCGTGACAATCAACCTGCCGGCTGATGTGACGGAAGATCTTGTGAACTCCCTGTATGTGGAAGCCTGGAGGTGTGGTTGTAAGGGCTGTACGGTTTACCGTGACGGTTCCCGTTCAGGTGTATTGTTGTCTACGGATAACAAGAAGAAAAAAGAGGATTGCAATTGTATGCAGCCGCCAGTTATCGTAGCTACCCGTCCGCGCGAATTGGAAGCTGATGTGGTGAAGTTCCAGAACAACCGTGAGAAGTGGATCGCATTTGTCGGTTTGCTGAATGGTCGCCCGTATGAAATCTTTACCGGTCTTGCCGATGACGAAGAGGGTATCATGTTGCCAAAGAACGTATCGAAAGGTAGTATTATCAAGAGTTATGATGAGGACGGTCAGAAGCATTACGACTTCCAGTTCAAAAATAAGCGTGGTTACAAGATGACGATCGAAGGCCTGGATGGTAAGTTTGATCCAGAGTTTTGGAACTATGCTAAGCTGATCTCTGGTGTCTTGCGCTACGGTATGCCGATCGACCAGGTGATCAAGTTGGTTCAAGGCATGGAGTTGAATAACGAATCTATCAACACCTGGAAGAACGGTGTGGAACGCGCTTTGAAGAAATATTTGCCGAACGGTACGGAGGCAAAAGGGCAGAAATGTCCGAATTGTGGACATGAAACACTGGTCTACCAGGAAGGCTGTCTGATCTGTACTAATTGTGGCGCTTCAAGATGCGGATGAAAAAATTTATGATTTTTGATTTATGATTTATCGTTGACGCATACATCATAAATCAAAAATCATAAATCATAAATATAAAAGATACCATGAAAGTCACCTTTAATATCAACTTCCATACCGTTTGGGGGCAGAAGTTATGTGTTGTAGGGTCGATTCCTGAGCTGGGTTCCTGGGAGCCGGCTTTGGCAAAAGAAATGAGTTATAAGGGGGATGGAAACTGGCAGCTTGAGTTGGAAGTGACCTCCCCTGTCAAGGATATAGAATACAGATATTTCCTGAGTGTAAACGATAGGCAGATATTCGAGGAATGGGAAAAGAACCATCAGGTATTCTTTATCGGTCAGGCAGATCAATATATGTTATATGATTATTGGCAGGTTCGTCCTGCCAATCTGGCCTTTTATTCCTCTGCATTTACTAAAAGTCTGTTTGCACATCCGTGTAATACGCATGAACGGGTGGTAAAGAGCGGTAAGAGGCTTACGATCAAGATATCTGTCCCACGTGTCGAAAAGAACCAGCGCGTGGCTATCACCGGCAATCAGGAGTGCTTGGGTAATTGGCATCCTGATAAAGCGTTGATATTGAGCTGCGACACCTTTCCTGTCTGGCATATAGATTTGGATGCGGGTGAGATTACCTACCCGTTGGAATATAAGTTTCTGATCTGCGATGATCAGCAACAACCTTTATATTGGGAAGAAGATGAGAACCGTGTCTTGAATCTGCCTCCGCAACAGGTGGGAGAGACGGCGATCGTTTCGGGCCTTTATTTTCGTGATAATTTGCCTTTGTGGCGGTGTGCCGGTTCGGTGATTTCGGTCTTTTCTTTACGTTCGGAAAAGAGCTTCGGAGTCGGCGACCTGGGGGATTTGCGCATCTTGGTGGATTGGGTCAGAAAAACGCGCCAACGTATTATCCAGGTACTTCCTATGAATGATACGACGACGACGCATACCCGTACCGATTCGTATCCTTATAGCGCTATTTCAATTTATGCTCTTCATCCGATGTATATCAGCTTGCCCGATCTGGGAGAATTGGCCGATTCGGAAAAGGCAGCCTTTTTTGCCCGGAAACAGGCCGAGTTGAATGGCTTGGATGCCGTCGATTACGAGCAGGTGGTTCGATATAAACTGGAATATTGCCGGGAATACTTCAGGCAGGAGGGGAAAGCTATTTTGTCCACTCCCGAATATCAGGAGTTTTTCGCACAGAACGAGTCATGGCTGATGCCCTATGCCGCCTATTGTTACCTGCGTGACACGTACCGGACTTCCGACTTTACACAATGGAAAGAAAACTCCGTATTCGACAAGAATAACATCCGTGAACTTTGTTCCGTGGAGGGCAAGGCATATCCGGAAATATCGTTCCTGTATTTCTTGCAATATATCTTGCATACGCAGTTTAAGGGTGTTTCCGATTATGCCCGCAAGAACGGGATCGTGTTGAAAGGCGATTTGCCTATAGGAGTGAACCGTACGAGTGTCGAGGCATGGATGGAACCGAAATACTTCAATATGAATGGCCAGGCTGGTGCTCCGCCCGACGATTTCTCCGTAAACGGTCAGAACTGGGGATTCCCGACTTATAATTGGGATACGATGGAGAAAGATAATTTTTCTTGGTGGAGGAAACGTTTCGGCAAGCTGGAAGACTATTTCGATTGCTTCCGTATCGATCATATCTTAGGCTTTTTCCGTATCTGGGAAGTGCCGTTGGATTATGTTCAGGGACTTTGCGGACATTTCAACCCTGCTTTGCCACTTACCCCGAATGAAATCGAACAGTATGGCTTGGGTTTTGATGAAGCCCGCTTGACTACTCCGCATATCAACCGTGAGTTTTTGCCCGAATTGTTTGGTGACCGGACGGAAGAGGTGATAGGTACGTTCCTGGCCCAGTCGTCATCACGGCATTTTGTGTTGAAACCTTATTGTGATACACAACGCAAAGTGGAAGCTCTGTTTGCCGGAAAGACAGACGAGGTATCCCTTCGGATAAAGAAAGGACTGTTTGCCATCGCCAATGAAGTGCTGTTCCTGCGCGATCCGCGTGAACCGGATAAGTTCCACCCTCGCATTTCGGCCAGCCAGTCCTATTTGTATCGCGAGTTGAGCGCTTCCGACCGATATGCTTTCGACCAACTATATTGGAATTTTTTCTATCACCGTCATAACGAATTCTGGAAGGCGCAAGCCTTTAACCGCCTGACCCCGTTGGTTGGTAGCACGGACATGCTAGTGTGCGGCGAAGATTTGGGGATGATTCCGGAATCCGTTCCCGATGTGATGAACAAGTTGCAGATATTCAGCCTGGAAATAGAACGTATGCCCAAGACTCCGCAACGCGAATTCTCGGACTTGTATAACCTGCCTTATCATTCGGTTTGTACGACATCCACCCACGATATGACACCGCTTCGTAGCTGGTGGAAAGAGGACCGTGCCAAGATACAGCGTTATTATAACAATGTGCTGGGGCATACCGGTGATGCTCCGGAAGAATGTACGGCAGATTTGGCGACACAGATCGTTTCCAACCATCTGGCAACCACCTCGATGCTGACCATTATCCCTATGCAGGACTGGTTTGCAATGGACGACTCCGTCAAGCGGAAAGACTACGAAGCGGAACGCATCAATGTCCCGTCCGATTCAAACCACTACTGGCGCTACAGGATGCACATCACGTTGGAGAAACTGATCGAGGCAGATAGTCTGAATAACAAGATTACGGAACTGATTAAGGGTTCAGGAAGAAAATAGGCAATCTGCCGTTATATATCTATGGAGGGGCACACTATTTTCTGAAAAAATAAAGAAATAGAGTGCTCCTCTGTTGTTTTTTTATATATATTTGTCTCATTGCAAGGTATAAAGGTAGGTTTAAATGAAAAAAGTATCCGTAGCTCCCTTCATATATGAAGGGGATAGCCGGCTTTTTTTGAGGCGCCGGCTATCTATTCCTTAATTATAATGTGTACGGAAGAAATATATAATTGGTACAAACCGAATATTACTAATTTAAACTTTATAATATATGATGAACAAACTTTACTTTTATTGTTTTGCCTTATTTATGGTGCCGACTTTTTCGGCCTTCGGGCAAACTCAACCCTCGCAGGACGAGAATGGGTATTATTTGATAGAGAATGCGGAACATCTGAAATGGTTTCGGGACCAGGTGAATGCTTCCGAGCACAAACAAGTGGACACTAATGGTGACGGTCAGATCAACATGGATGACGAAACGATTGTCCGGCTCAACGCCAAACTGATGGCCGACATCGATCTCGGTGGCGAATCTTGGACGCCGATCGGTGAGTATAACAATGGTGAGGAGCCTGATGAAATCCGTTTTGGAGGCTACTTCGATGGGCAGGGACATGTCATCAAGGGACTGAACGTCCAGCCGATCGACGGGAGGCAGTCGTACGGGCTGTTCGGCTATGTCGCTTGGGGTGTGGTGAAGAACCTCGGTATAGTCGGTGGCACGGTCACCTCCAAAGCCGATGACGGGCAGGAATATACCGGTGCCATCAGCGGGATGCTCAGCTACGGGCGCATTGAGAACTGCTTTAGCACCGCTACTGTCACTGGGACGGAAGAAGGAAGCATCGGTGGACTGACCGGTGGTATGCGCAAGATCAGTAGCGTCTCGAACAGCTATAACGCCGGAACGGTTATTGATCCGGCAGGTATGGCAGGTGGCATCACCGGATATATTGGTAGCGATGCGAGCGTCTATAACTGCTACAATATGGGCAAAGTGACCGGTGGCGCGATTTCGGGTGAAGATTATAGTGAAAGCCTCCTCCGCTCTGGAGAGGAAGAGCCGCTCCCCATTATCGACTGCTATTATCTGGAAGGTACTGGCTCCGGTATGCTTGCTAAGGCACTCTCGGCTGCTGACTTCGTGACTACCATCAACGAAAAGCTCTTCACTGACCCGAATAATGGCGAAGACTTCCCTTGGGACGGCAAGGCGAACCTCGCGGGCGATAAGTTGTCTGTTCCGACATTCGATAGCAGTTCGGCCGTGGAAGTCTCTCTCGGCGATGATCCGACGACTACGGAAACCATAGTGACGGGAGAAAACCGCATACAGGCGATCGATGGGCGTATCTGTATCACGACATCCGAATCGATGAAAGTACGCGTAGTCAATATTGCTGGGCAGACGGTTCGCTCCGCTTGTCTATCGGATGGCTATAGCGAAATAACCGGCCTGTCTGAGGGCATCTATATTGTTGTCTTGGAAGATGGGACATGTGTGAAAGTTTTGTTGCGCTAAGAGGGATTGTCCGGATATAAAATAAAAAGCCATAGAGTTGTGGAGAGGAAAACTCCCTACTTCTGTGGCTTTATTTATGTATTGAAAAAGAAATTGTCGTTATTTTTCCCCTGACATCTTGCAAACCCCGTTGAAGCGGGCATTCGGTTCGATTTCCAGCGTTTGGGCGAATATATCGCCTTTGATGACGGCGGTCGCTTTTAGGACAAGTTTGGCACTGACGTGTATGGAACCTTCCACTTCTCCCAATATTTCGGCATTTGCAGAAACGATGTTTCCTGTGACATTCCCTTTCGGGCCGATCACGATTTTACCGTTGCAACTCACATTTCCTTCTATTTTTCCATCCAGTCGGAAGTCTGTTTCCGTCACGATGTCGCCTTTTACGGTTGTGCCGGCGGCGAGGGTATTATGCAGGCCGCCATTCGTGTTTTCTTCTTTTTGCTTTATTCCCATCATGTTTCGTATTGTTTGTTGAGGGGGTGTCAAATATCGGTATTCATGGGACTCACCCTCGTATATCGCAAATATAAGACTATTTTTTTGCAGAAAGGTTTACTTTATTTACATTTACAGATAAAATAACGAATTATGACAACAAGAATAGAACTGAAGGAAATGAGATTCTATGCCTATCACGGTGTAATGCCGCAGGAAACAAAGGTAGGGAACAATTTTGTTGTGAACCTGATCCTTACGGCACCTTTGGAACAGGCCGTAAGAAGTGATGAACTGGACGATACGATCAACTATGCCGCTGTTTATGAGGTTGTAAAAGAACAGATGGATATCCCTTCCAAACTGATCGAGCATGCGGCAGGACGGATTTTGTATGCCCTGAAGGAGCGTTTTCCCCAGCTGGCAGCTATCGAGTTGAAACTCTCCAAACTGAACCCGCCCTTTGGAGGCGATATTCATAGTGCTTCGATCATTCTTGACGAGACTTACCCCTGAAAATTAGGACAACCGCATCAAAAATGAGGCTATTTGTAAGAAACGTCCTTTTCCGCCGGATAAGATGTAAAAACAGGGCATAAAAGTGTCCCTGACATGGCAGATAAACCTCTCTGCATCTCCGGCAGGAATCCACGAAGATCCAGGTCTGCACCTCTCCCACATCCGGATGTCCATACCTCTTACACCCGGGTCTTGAGTAGCTATCCAAGTTGTTTTTGTCAAAAGAAATGCTTGTCTTGGTGAAAAAAGAAGCCGTTTTACATATTCTGCATCTATTCCTGATCGTTCTTTGTTTTTTGTCGTAGATTGATATACAGTATGTTATTATTTTTGACCATGATAGTTATGATAGATGAATGATAGTATAAAACGGTAACTATCATAAATGTAATACATTGTGTTAGAGTAGTATATGGGAGATTATGATGGTATGATGGTTGTTCTTGTAAAAACACTTATATATATTTGTCCGTATCGGTTGTAAAAGTAGATGGGCACTTTATGATTTCGGTGTGGTTACCCTAATTGAAAATCAATTGTCACGCCAAGCGAGAAACATCGCTTTCTGAGTACGGAAACTATGCTTTGTATGTAAAAAAGTTATGTTTAACTAATTTTTACTACTTAGCCCGCCCTGTTTTTTTGAAAGAGGGACTATGCGATGTATCTTTGTAACCAGATAAAGCACAAATAATATATTCACCATGGCATTTACCAACAACGTAATGATTGTCCGCCACGGATTGCTGGCGAAGTTAGTGAAACTTTGGAAGGAGAACCGTCTGCTCGAAGAGATAGACCGGTTGCCTATCGAGTTGAGTCCTCGTAAGTCGAAAGTCATCGGCCGTTGCTGTGTGCATAAGGAGCGGGCTGTGTGGAAATACAAGACACTGCCGCTGCTCGGATTCGATATGCAGGATGAGGTCGACGAACTGACACCTTTGTCTGAATACGCCAAACAAGCGTTGCTGCGTTCGGAAAACAAGAAAGAGAACCTGATGTGCGTGGTGGATGAAGCCTGTTCGTCCTGTGTGCAGGTGAACTATGAGATTACGAACCTTTGCCGTGGATGTGTGGCCCGAAGCTGCTATATGAACTGCCCGAAAGATGCGATCCGTTTCAAAAAGAACGGGCAGGCGGAGATCGACCATGATACCTGCATCAGTTGCGGCAAATGTCACCAGAACTGTCCCTATCATGCCATCGTGTATATCCCGATCCCTTGCGAGGAAGTTTGCCCGGTGAAGGCGATCAGCAAGGACGAGTACGGAGTGGAACATATCGACGAATCCAAATGTATCTATTGCGGCAAATGCGTGAATGCCTGTCCTTTCGGGGCGATCTTCGAGATATCCCAGGTGTTCGACATCCTGCAACGTCTGCGCAACAAAGAGCCGATGGTGGCTATTGTCGCCCCGTCTATCCTGGCCCAGTTTGCAGCTCCGGTAGAGAAGGTCTATGGCGCCATCAAATCGCTGGGCTTCCTCGAAGTTGTCGAGGTGGCACAGGGAGCGATGGAGACGACTCGCCACGAAGCAGAAGAACTGAAAGAAAAGTTGGCGGAAGGTCAACCATTCATGACGACCAGTTGTTGTCCTTCTTATATCCAACTTGCCGAGAAGCATATCCCGGACTTGAAGAAATATATTTCGACTACCGGTTCGCCGATGTACTACACCGCCCGGATCGTGAAGGGGAAATATCCGGATGCTAAGATCGTGTTCGTCGGCCCGTGCGTGGCGAAGCGGAAAGAGGTGAAGATGGATCCGTGTGTGGATTTCACGCTTACGTTCGAAGAAATAGGCTCGGTGCTGACCGGAATGGATATAAAGGTGGAAGAGGCACAACCGTTCTCCGTCTTGTTCAATGCTGTACGTGAGGCGCATGGATTTGCCCAGACCGGAGGCGTGATCAATGCTGTGAAGGTGTATCTGAAAGAAGACCAGGTCGCTAACCTCAACACGATTCAGGTCGCTAACCTTACAAAGAAGAACGTCGCTTTGTTGCGTGCATATGCCAAAACGGGCAAGGCTCCGGGGCAGTTCATCGAAGTGATGGCCTGCGAAGGCGGTTGTGTGACGGGTCCTTGTGTGCATGGCGACAGGTCTGCCGGGCAGAAGCAGTTGCTTAAAGAACTTACTAAATATTAAACGCAAATGATGAAAAAGATTGTTTTACTCTTTTTACTGGCGGGGATGTTATTGCTGACGGCATGCGGGCCACGGGAAATTCCTGCGAAAGGAGATTTTACCGTACGTGTGTTTGATGATACTCCTGTACGGTTTGCCCCGGATATCTATCCGGGAGCTTATAATGCGCCGGGACCGGACAGTATCTATCATTTGGTGAACGGGCGTATTATCTTGAAGAAAATAATGTTACCCGAATACGAACGGAATGTCTCTGTCAAATTGAAGGTGACGATTGCTTCCAACGGTGACCGCTGGGATAAATCCGGTTCCTGTTTCGTCTTGCCGAAGGCGTCGGGTATCAATCTACTGAACATTGCTAAGGGAGAGAAGCAGTTCCCTGAGGTGGATAGTACGAAGCTCGAACACATGGTCGGGATCGTTGCCGGCGAAGATTATAAACCGACGGTCGAGTTGATGCGCTTCATGACCCCTTTCGGAGTAGGACATTTCAGTGCTCCTGATGATAGCTTGACGCATAACCGTAAGCCGGTCTATATCGACCATTGGGAAGATAGCGTTAGCTGGGAACAGGATATAACCGACCTGTATCCGCTTTTGGAGGGAGGAGCCTATGTCGGTATCTTTATCGACACCTGGACGACGGAGGGCTATATTGCCAGTATGACGGTCGATGTAGATGAATCCGGCCTGGCCTATGATCCGTTACCCTGCCGCCATGTGGAGCCGTTGATGAATACGGTTTATTACGAAGGGCAGACCTATCCGGATATCTTTGCCCGTCGGGACGTGTCGACGGACTTCGAGATTCCCACCGGTGCCCGTAATGTCCGGCTGAAATATATCGTGACCGGTCATGGCGGCCATTCCGGTGGGGATGAATTTGTCGAGAAACGCAATATCGTTTCGGTCGATGGGAAAGAAGTGTTAAACTTCATCCCCTGGCGTTCGGATTGTGCCTCTTTCCGCCGTTTCAACCCGGCAACGGGTGTATGGCTGAAAGAGCGACTGGCTTCTTATATCGCCAAAGATGGTTATTCGGAAAAGAAAGTGGAAGAACCGTTAGGATCGTCCGATCTGTCACGTTCCAACTGGTGTCCTGGTTCCGATGTGATGCCTGAAGAGGTTCTCTTGACGGATATCGGACCGGGAAAGCATACCTTCACGGTCAGTATTCCTGAAGCGGCCGAGATAGATGGGAATAAGCTGAACCATTGGCTCGTGTCTGCTTATCTGGTGTGGGAGGAATGAAGTATAAATATGCCGATATGTATCATATGCCAATATGCCAGTGAAGGGAAATACTTTTGAGGTATCCCATTGGTCCATAGGAATATTATCTTGTTGGCAGGTTATTCATTAATAATTTAAAATAGAGTATTATCATGGATTCGTTGTTGCCTTTCTTTCTATTATGTTTTACCTCGTTTTTTACGCTGACAAATCCGTTAGGTACGATGCCTGTCTTTTTGACCATGACGAATGGCATGAGTGAGGAGCAGCGTCGTGCCATTGTCCGCCGCGCCACAATCGTGTCGTTCCTGACGCTGATGGTTTTCACTTTCTCCGGGCAGTTCTTGTTCAAGTTCTTCGGTATTTCGACAAACGGGTTCCGTATTGCGGGTGGCATTATCATCTTCACGATCGGTTTCGACATGTTGCAGGCGCGTTATGCGAAAGCTAAGTTGAAAGAGGAGGAGGTGAAGACGTATGTGAACGATATTTCCATTACGCCCCTTGCCATCCCGATGCTCTGCGGACCCGGTGCGATCGCTAATGCCTTGATGCTGATGGATGATGCCGTGACATTGGCAAAGAAGTGTATCCTGATCGGGACGATCGGACTGATCTATTTTATCACCTACCTGATCCTCCGCGCTTCTACACGTCTGAA